>ULWV01052869.1_pt1 | contig 108152 bp, 81 predicted proteins | sample 1960651 | NCBI WGS metagenome assembly ULWV01 (sample SAMEA4835820, study PRJEB28245) | human gut metagenome | biome: gut microbiome; material: fecal sample | place: Denmark | collected 2008
CATTTAATAAGTGTCTTGTTTTCGGCACAAACATTATTATACACATGCCGGGGAAAAATGCAAGCTTTTTTTTTATATTTTTTAAAAATTTTAAAATTTTTTAGCATAAAACTTGAAAACCCTTGAAAATAAAGGAAAAATTGCAATCGGGGTTGCTTAAATATTTTCATAAGTGTATACTGAAAAATAGGGCTAATATACAAAAATCAGATAAAAATCTCAAAAAACATCATAAAAGATAATTTTTCCAAAGAAGAAATTTTGAAAATTCAAAACAATACAAGCAATACAAAAAATAACAACAATACAAGCAATAAGAAAATAACAACAATTATAGATATAAAGGCTTAAAAGCACTAAGGGAAGGTTGGCATAACTGTCCGGCAGAAAGCCTGAATTTTAAATACCAGATATTAAACATATTATCTTATCTAAATAGGGAGGTCAGGGTATGAAATTAAAAGTATGCAAGCCCCAAAAAAGCGGTGAGCAGATTTCTGATGAAGAAGCAGGGACAGTCAATGCGGCGGCAGACAACGCAGAAACAAGCTGTTCTGCTGCACCGGAGCAGGGCAGGACGGAACCGGACGGCGCACAGCCGGATGACAATAGTGCAAGGACACGAATGGATGCAAATGACAATGATATGTCCGGGGGTGGAACAAATGCAGCACATAGAGAAGGCGGCAGACATGAGAAGTTCACATGGAACATCAAGTATCTGACGATATGCCTGTACGCAGTGCTGGTTGTACTTGCGAGTGTACTTATAATAAAGGCGGTAATAGACTGGGACAATGTAATGCATCACATCAAGGGAGCTATGAATGTGCTGTCACCATTTCTGTGGGGTGCATTCATAGCATTCCTCATCAACCCTCTTGTTAAATTGTTTGATAATAAGATATTCGGAAAAATAAAGCCGCTTAAGAAACACGAGAAGCCACGCAAGATGCTGTCTCTGCTCATATCATATCTTCTTGTCATATTCGTGGTGGTTATCATGTTTGTCTATCTGCTCCCGCAGATAGGGATAAGCCTCACCGAAATTGTGAATCAGGTGCCGGGATGGATTGCGGAGATCAACAATGGATTGCTGAAATTTGAGGAAGAGCATCCGGATTTTGACTATAATATAATCAATGATTTTTTTAACAGCATCACTCCGCAGCTTATGGATTTTTCCAAGAATGTGGTGACTAACGTGGTGCCTGTAATTTTTACCACATCAATATCTGTTGTGAAGGGATTGCTCAATGTACTGATTGCATTCATCGTGAGCGTATATATGGTATCGGATAAGAAGCTTCTCGCAAGAGGCTTCAAGAGAGTTCTCTACAGTGTAGCATCGGATAAGGCTGGTGATATGATAATGGAGACCCTTCGTGAATGCTACCATATATTCAGCCAGTTCGTACTCGGAAAGACGGTTGACTCATTCATAATAGGATGGATATGCTTCTTCCTTATGACGATACTCAGGCTTCCGTTCACACCAATTGTAAGCCTTATAGTCGGAATTACGAACATGATACCATATTTCGGACCATTTATCGGTGCTGTCCCGGGAATTGTCCTCATACTTATGGTCGATCCGATAAAGGCAATCATATTCACGGTTCTGATTATTGTGATACAGCAGTTCGACGGATTGTACCTCGGACCAAGAATCCTTGGTGAGACAGTGGGTCTGCGTCCTCTATGGATAATATTTGCCATCACCGTCGGCGGAAGTATAGGAGGCGTTGTGGGAATGTTTCTTGGAGTGCCGGTGGTTGCCGTGTTCGCTTATCTTATGGACAAGCTGCTTAATAAGCTGGTTCGCAAGAAAAATGTTGATATTAGTGGGAAAATAGATTAAAATTAGTTGGATTAAGATAATGTAAATATGAGACACAAATAACATTGGGAGGCAACATAAAGTGCGGATGAAAAAGTGTGCGATGATATTGGCTGGCATGATAGCGGCTGTAGGGATAATATCCGGATTTAGCGGAACAGAAGATATAAAGGCTGAAACGAAGTATGAAGATATAGAACAGTTTCCAGAGTCATATAGGCAGGCACTGTATGCTGTTAAAGAGAAACATCCTAACTGGACATTTCAGATGATGAATACAGGACTTGATTGGAGCACAGTTGTATATAATGAGATGAATCCGGCTACAAGAAGCCTTGTTCCTTCATATTTTGCAAGTGAATTTGTAGGTGACTATTATGGCGATGGGTGGTCATGTGCAACAGAGGCTGCGGTGAACTACTACCTTGATCCGAGAAACTGGCTTACGGAGGATTATATATTTCAGTTTGAGTTATTGTCATATAATGCTAATACCCAGGGTATTGCAACAGTGCAGAAGGTAATATCTAACTCATTTATGTCGGGATATATACAGTCGGATCAATACACAAACTATGAGGATATAGGACTTACATACGCTCAGGCATTCAGCGATATTGGATGCAACATTGGCGTCAGCCCTGTACACCTTGCAAGCAGGGTGTATCAGGAGCAGGGGACATCAGGCACTTCGGAGCTTATATCAGGTACATATCCGGGATATGAAGGATATTACAACTATTATAATATACAGGCATCGGGTTCTAATCGTGAGCAGATAGTTACCAACGGACTCAACGAAGCAAAATCTGAAGGATGGAACACAAGATATGCAGCACTCATAGGGGGAGCGCAGAAAGTTGCTAACAGATATATACTTCGAGGACAGGATACACTTTATCTTCAGAAATTCGATGTCGATGGGAACTATGATGGGAGGTATTGGCATCAGTACATGCAGAATCTCGCAGCACCATCAAATGAAGGACGAAATGTAAAGAAAGCATACGAGAAGGCAGGAATGCTTGATGAGGCATTTGTGTTTAAGATTCCTGTATACAATAATATGTACTATCAGGAAGGTTTTTCAAAATCTAACGGCAAGACTTACTACTATGAGAAGGGTGTGATGGTTAAGGGAGAGCATCAGGTTGACGGAAAATGGTACTATTTTGACACAACAACAGGTGAGATGCTTACTGGTAAGGTGGTTCAGATAGATGATAAGAATTATTGTTATGATAAGAATGGTGTTAAGGTAATCGGTGGAATAGGTTATGCTGACGGATATTGGCATTACTGCGAGAAGGAGACAGGAGAGATTACGCTGTCTAAGGATGCTTCAGAGGTATTCAATGCAGGGGATTATGCAAAGTATAATCAGGATGTCGTGAATGTACTTGGAACGAATGAGGAAACGCTTCTTGCACATTGGCTGAATTATGGAGTCTACGAGAAGAGAAGACCATCGGAGCTGTATTCATATGATTATTATACAAGTGTATATGGTGACAATGCTATTAAGTATGGCGATTCATCTGAAGCGGTGATAGGCAATTTTGCAATATTCGGAATGGAGAGGGGTTACTCGGGTAGCAATGAGTTTAATGTACTTGCTTATATGACATGTAATCCGGATCTGTATGCTGCATTTGGATATAACTTTAACAGCTATTATGAGCATTACATGAATAACAGGGATAAGGAAAACAGAATCCACACAGCTGATGATAATACATACACAGGATATACCATGGGTGCGGAGCTGTTTGACCCGGCTGTGTATGCACAGAAGAATAAGGATGTTGTGAACGCACTTGGTGAAGGTGCAGGGCAGCTGTTCCTTCATTGGCTCAAGTATGGTGCATACGAAGGAAGACAGGCTAGCCTTATATTTAATGGTAAGTATTACATTACAAATAACAGTGATGTGGATGAACATTATGCTGGAGATTATATGGGTGCGCTTGTGCACTTCTACACATATGGACAGACAGAGTTCAGAAATGGAAGTACAGACTTCGATGTGCTGGGTTATGCATTAAGTAACCTTGACCTTCTGAATGCTTTTGGACAGGACGGACCAAGCTACTACAGACATTATGTACAGTATGGAATTAATGAAAATAGAAATATGTTTCGTATGGAAGACCTTGATATGTCCATGATATTTGATGCTGATTACTATATGAAGCATAACGGAGATATTGTAGGAAGCTATCCGGGAGCTGAAGGAGCACGCAGACATTTCACACTGTATGGTATGAAAGAGGGCAGAAGGGGAAATGATACATTTAATGTGTATGCATATAAGAACAGGTATAAGGATCTTCAGAATGCTTACGGAGACAGCCTTAACTTCTATTATATACACTATTTGAATTTTGGTTATGCGGAAGGCAGAAATGGACAGGATGAATAGAAAGAAAATATTGGCATCCGTGTTACTTGGTATAATATGCGTGGTCGCCAACCTGTTGATTGTATTTAATGACAGGAAACTCATATTAAATGATTATACAATGAATATTACCATGGAGATAGACAGTAATGTGAGTGGAGAACTCCAGATGTTCTACTCTTCAAAAAGCAATTATACCAAGGATTGCTTTACGGCGGATAGAGTAAAGACTATTGCTGCTGAAAATGGGCATAATGGTAAGATTGATTTTGATGTCAATGCGGGCAGCCGCTTTGTAAGGCTGGACTTTCCTGAGGAGGCGAATGCGCAGCTGTCATTGCACAGTGTGACGATCAAGCTTAATGGCGTGCAGAGGGATATTGCGGCAGATGAGCTTGCAAGCCGCATTATAGCTTACAATCAGTTAGAGCAGTGCACAGTTCGTGGTGGAACGCTTTGTATTACTACGCAGGATACGGACGGATATATTGTAATCAGATTAGACGATATTGTAGATGAGATTGCTGTGGCGTCTTCAAGAGGAACATATAATATAGTGTTAAAGGTTGCAGCATGTATTGCTATAGATCTGCTATATGTGCTTTTCCTGCTCAATCAGGAGCGCGTATACGGATATATATATGATATTGTGGGTAACAGGGCACTGGTGTCAAGATTGTCTAAGAATGACTTAAAGAGCAGGTTCGCAGGATCCTACCTTGGAGTAATCTGGTCATTTATACAGCCTGTCGTGACAGTGCTTGTATACTGGTTTGTGTTTCAGGTGGGGTTCAGATCATCGGATGTGGTAAATTCATCAGGAGAGACAGTTCCTTTTATATTGTGGTTTATAGCGGGACTTGTTCCATGGTTCTATTATTCAGACACATGGAGTATGGCAACCAATGTTCTGCTTGATTACAGCTATCTTGTAAAAAAGGTTGTGTTTAACATAGATATACTTCCACTTGTCAAGATGTTGTCGGGTCTTATAATACATGTATTTTTCGTAGGACTTATACTTGTGCTGTATACGGTCTATGGTATGTTTCCGGGAATTATAGTGGTGCAGCTTTTGTATTATTCGTTGTGCATGTTTGTGATGATACTTGGACAGGCTTATCTTACAAGCTCCTGTGTGATATTTTTCAGAGATCTCTCACAGTTTATCAATATATGGCTGCAGCTTGGAATATGGATGACGCCTATCATGTGGAATATAGATACAATAGGTATATCGGGAATGGTTAAGACGATATTTAAGCTTAATCCTATGTACTACATAGTGCAGGGATATAGGGATACGCTTATAAATGGAGTATGGTTCTGGCAAAGACCGGAGCTTACGCTTTATTTCTGGATATTTACAGTAGGGGTATTTGTGCTTGGCAGAGTGGTGTTTAAGAGGTTAAAACCGCATTTTGCCGATATTTTGTAGAGTTATGAGGTCAGATGATGAGAAGTGATGATGTTGCTATAGGTGTGTACAATGTCAGTAAGATGTACAAGCTGTATGACAATCCCAAGGACAGATTCAAGGAGTCATTGGGACTCACAAGAAAGAAGTGCTACAAGGAAAAGTATGCACTCAATAATGTGAGTTTCGAGGTGAAAAAGGGAGAGACGGTCGGAATAATAGGAACCAATGGTTCGGGTAAGTCCACAATACTTAAAATTATTACAGGTGTGCTAAACCAGACTGACGGAGAGGTTGATATCAGAGGACGTATATCTGCACTGCTTGAGCTGGGTGCCGGTTTTAATATGGAGTACACAGGAATAGAAAATGTGTATCTTAATGGTTCGATGATAGGATATGCGAAGGAAGAGATAGATGCGAAGCTTGAAGATATCTTGAAGTTCGCGGATATCGGCGACTATGTGTATCAGCCGGTAAAGACATATTCAAGTGGTATGTTCGTAAGGCTTGCATTCGCTGTGGCTATCAATATTGACCCGGAGATTCTTATTGTGGATGAAGCACTGTCAGTCGGAGATGTTTTCTTCCAGGCGAAATGTTACCATAAGTTCGAGGAGTTTAAGAAACTTGGAAAGACAATACTATTTGTTAGCCATGATCTTGGCAGTGTCAATAAATACTGTGACAGAGTCATACTTCTGAATAAGGGTGTTAAACTCTCGGAGGGAAGTCCTTCCCAGATAATAGATATATATAAGAAGATTCTAGTAAATCAGCTTGATGACAGTAATAATGGATTTGTCCATAAGACACAGGGTGAAAATTCAACAGCAGAATCGGCAGGCAGTGAGCAGGCAGAGACGAGGAATAGACTATGGAAAAGTAATTATGAACTAAATCCTTCGCTGCAGGAGTATGGCAATAAGAAGGCGGAGATAGAGGATTTTGCCATTATGGATTCTAAGGGAGCATACACAAGCTGTGTCAGCAAGTTTCAGGATTTCAGTATCAAGATGAAGGTGCGTTTCCATGAGGTGATGACTAACCCGATATTTGCGTTTACAATCAAGAATCTGCGTGGAACAGACCTTACGGGCACGAATACAATGTATGAGAAAGTATTTATAGATGTGACGGAGGCAGGCAGCGAGAAGACAGTGACATTCACACAGAGGATGAATCTTCAGGGTGGAGAATATCTTATATCGCTTGGGTGTACAGGTTACAGTGGAGAAAACTTCGAAGTGTACCATAGAATGTACGATGTATGTACGATAACAGTTATTTCTGAGAAAGATACAGTAGGATTTTTCGATATGGATTCCAAAGTTAAGGTGGAATAGAAAGGGTTGTCTGTGGAAAAATATATCGGTGGAGTTAAACTCAACTATGATAATTATCCGGGAAAGGATTATTACAGTGACGGAGGTATAGAAGATGTGCTTCTTGATATTGTGAAGAATCATGAGGAGCAGGAGTTTAATTCTATAATTGATGAAAAAAAATCATGGGCGGTGATGTATCATCTTTCGGATATAAGACAGAATATAGTAGAATGGCTTCAGATTGAAAATACAGCTGAGATACTTGAAATCGGGTCAGGATGTGGAGCAATAACAGGGGCTCTTGCACGCAAGGCAAAGAGCGTTACCTGTATTGAACTTTCTGAAAAACGAAGTATGATAAATGCTTATAGAAATAAGAAATATGATAATATAGAGATACTTCTTGGCAATTTCGAGCAGGTAGAAGCGAAGCTTGATAAACAGTATGATGTTGTCACTTTGATTGGAGTGCTTGAGTATGGTGGGTTATATATTCATTCGGATAAGCCTTACCTTGAGTTCGTAAAAGCAGCGAGACGTCATGTGAAGCCGGGAGGAAGACTTATAATAGCGATTGAGAATAAGTATGGTCTTAAGTATTTTGCAGGTTGCAGTGAGGATCATGTAGCGAGATGCTTTGCCGGAATAGAAGGATATAATGAGGGTGATAATGTAAGAACATTTTCAAGAAAGGGACTTGAGAGGCTTGTTCTGGATGCGGGCTTTAGCAGGGCACGCTTTTTCTATCCTTATCCCGACTATAAGCTTCCGACAACCATATATTCTGATGAATGGCTTCCAAAGGCGGGCGAACTAAAAAACAATAACCGCAATTATGATAATGACAGAATGAAGCTTTTTGATGAGGACAAGGCATTTGAGCAGATTGTCGAGGAGGGGATGTTTCCCTTCTTTTCTAATTCATTTTTGGTTGAGTGCTATAACTAATAGCCGATGAGGTGTTATGAGAAGGATAATTTTTTCAAAATATTCCAATGACAGGGATAGACGATTTGCGATAAGAACTGATATTGTACGGAATGATGATGGCGGTGCTGACCTTATGGAGGTGGAGAAGCATGTCATGTTCCCTGAAGGCAGTGAGCATTTAGAGAGACAGAGCAGATATTTTGCAGAGTATTCCGACAGATACAGTGCAGCAGGTCTTGAACTTGCCGAGGCTGGGATGGATGGCGGTACTCTGAGGTATCAGTTCATAGACGGTGATAGCGTAAGCGACAGGATAGATGCATATATAGACTGTGGTGATGCTGATAAGGCAGCAGACCTGCTTCTGGCATTTTGTGAAAGGATAAGAGACTTGTATTCCGTGGAGACATGGAAGAGTACTGAGCAGTTCGGGAAGGTATTTGGAACGGTGGATTTTGCCAATGTGAGTCCTGAGGGGATAAAGGGCTGTTCGTTTGCAGATATTGATCTGGTACCTGAGAACATTATAGTTTCAGGGGATAAGGGATATGTAACGGATTATGAGTGGATATTCGATTTCCCTATTCCTGCGGACTATGTGGTGTACAGGGCAATCCGTACATATATGTATTCCGGCGGAAAGAGGAATATGCTCATGCAGCATGAGCTGTACGAACGTGTTGGCATAAGTGATGAAGCAAGAAGTGTTTTTGACAACATGGAGTCGAATTTTCAGAAGTATGTCAAGGGCAGCAGAGTGACCGCAACAGAGCTGTATGAGGATATAGGTAAGCCTGCGTATTATGGTGCAGAGCTCATGGAGCTTGGCAGAAGGAATGAGCAGCAGTATCTTCCTATAGTATATCTTGATTATGGCGAAGGATTTTCTGAAGATAACAAGATTGTATATAAGCGTTATGACAGGCGATATGAGATAGAACTTACACAGGATATTAAACGTGTGAGATTCGACCCAAGAAGTCTGCCATGTGTGCTTACCGGGATAAAATTATGCGGTAATGAGGTAAACCAAGAATCACAGGATATATCCTTTAATGGCGAATGGTATGACACTGAGCTTGTTTTTAAGACTGATGACCCTCAGCTGATAGTGGACAATCCGCAGCGTTATGTAGTTGATGGGAAGCTTGTGATGGAAGCCTGCATTGAGAAGATAACTAAGGAGTATCCTGAGAAGATAGTACTTCCGCCGAGAACCAGAGCAGACATCCTGTATCAGTTCGATGAGAGATACGCACCGTATGCCGGGGTATCAATCACATCTCTTTTTGAAAACAACAGGCATATAGACGATATAAATGTATATATACTGGGCGATGGGCTTAGCGATGAGAGCGTCAGAAGGCTTGATGAGACTGCCGGGAAATATGGAAGAAGAATAAATTATATTGATACAACAGAGCTCGTTGAGATGATGAAGCGTCTCAACATACCTGCCTACAGAGGCTCATATACGGCGAACTTCAAGCTGTTCGTACCGATGGTGATTGCAAAGAATATAGACAGACTGTTGTATATAGACAGTGATACAGTGGTGACAGGTGATATAATGCCGCTCTTTGATATGCCTATGGAAGGGATGCCGGTTGGCATGTCACTCGATTCTCTTGGCGTGAAGCACAAGGCACTTATCGGTCTGTCAGCGGATGATGGATATTATAACACAGGTGTTATGTTGTTCGACCTTCAGGAGTGGAAGAAGCAGATGTGCACGGAGAAGATTATTGAGCATGTTCAGAACGTCAGGGCACATTATATGTCGCCGGATCAGGACCTTGCCAATGTGGTCTTAAGGCAGCACATATACAGGCTGGGAGCAGAGTACAATGTCCAGCCGGTTCACATGGTATATGACTATGATATGTACACTAAGAGCTTCGGACAGCCGGGCTACTATGGCAGGGAGGAGATTGATGCTGCAGTTGAAAGACCTGTTATAATTCATTTCTTCCGATTCCTCGGACAGTTTCCGTGGGATGAGGAATCTGTGCATCCAGATACACAGATATTTGACCACTATCTTGGAATATCTGAGTGGAAGGACTACAGTAAGGTGCCGTCGAGGAACAGCGGAACGGTATTTAAGATTGAGCGGTGGCTGTACAGACATCTTAGCAAAAGAACCTTCTTAAAGATATTTAAGCTCAACTATGATATATTCATAAAAAAGGCGGAGAAAAATTCACGCAGCAATAAGAATGATGGGAATATGTAGATGGATGACAGATTTGGATTTGTAATTCTTAATTATAGAACCATGGATGAGACGATGGATTGTGTTAAGTCGATAGATGAACATATCAGGGAAGCACATGAGATTGTCATTGTAGATAACGCGTCCCCTGATGGCTCCGGAGAGAAGCTGAGACAGGTATATGACGGACGGGATGACATCAAGGTTATAATCAATGCGGACAATCTTGGATATTCCTGTGGAAACAATGCCGGAATCAAGCAGGCAAGGCTGGATGGATGTCGGTATGTGGTGGTTCTTAACAGTGATACCAAGGTCATGCAGGACGAATTCTGTGATATAGTTCGCCAGGAGTACAGGGCAAATGGCTATGCTGTCATAGGACCTCAGATTTATAAGCACGGAATACCGTGCTGTGACAATCCCGGAAGGGACAGAGCCATGAGCAGATTTAAGCTTCACATCTTCATATTTATGAACCGTGTGTTTCTGGCATTAAGCTATGTGGCACTAGATGCCGTGTTAAACAGGATTTTCAATGCGTATGTGGAAGCGAAGAAGTCGGACTGTCAGGCGGTGCAGAATGTGGAGAAGGTGGCATTACATGGCTGCTGTCTTGTATTTACACCGGTATATTTCGAGCATTTTAGCGGGTTTGACGATAGAACCTATATGTATATGGAAGAGGATGTTCTGTATCATCACCTGCTGAGGTGTGGTCTCGTGTCAGCGTATGTTCCGGGACTTCATATCGAGCATCTTGAGGAGGCATCCACGAAAAAGGTGTATGCGGGTGTTGAGAAAAGACGTTTTAAATACAGAAATTATATAAAATCGTCAAAAGTTATGCTCGCAATTGACAATAAGAGGACATAAGTGTATCATATTTATATGGGACTTATGTCCTAATTTTTATAAAGCGGATTTGTTGCAGCCGCATGGCAGAGAAACAGTTCTCTGATATTGTTAAAAGAGAATATAGAAAGGGAGAGAAAGCAGAATGAAGAAAAATGTTTTAAGAAGAATACTGGCTCTCGTGGCAGCATTCGTAATGGTCTTCGTATCGGTTAAACCGGCTGATGTATATGCGGCACCGGGAAGCTATACGAATCCTACCAAGGGCGCAGTATCCAAAAAGGGCTTGCAGATTGACTTCGGAATGTTATCCGATGTCGAGGAGCTGGGAATTAGCGAGGCATTTCTCAATATACCGCTTGAGAGAGTCTTAAGCAATTCGGCAACCAAGTATGCGTATGATTATAATGGAAAGACTTATTACTTTAACACAGTAATCGAGGACTATGATACCATTATAAGCAAGCTTACAGAGGCAGGAATCAATATTACTGCTGCATTTATCAATCAATATCAGGACGGATATGAGTATCTTCTCTATCCGGGTGTTACAAGACATGATGGAACCTTCTACTATGCTATCAACACAGCTACTTCGGAGGGCAGGAATGCAGTTGAGGCTGTGTGTCATTTCATAGCAGCAAGATATAACGGAACAGGCAAGGGTAAGATTTCTAACTATGTTATCGGCAACGAGGTTAATGATAATATGGCATACAACTATATCGGGGAGATGGGAATCGATCAGTATGTTTCTATATATTATCAGACCTTTAAGACTATGTATGATGCCCTGAGAGCTGAGAACTCAGGCGCCAATGTATATATCCCGCTTGAGCAGAGATGGACAACCGACAATACATCCAAGGAGTATGCAGGACGCGATTTCCTTGAGATTTTTGACAGACTTTCCAAGCAGGATGGCAACATATACTGGAATCTTGCATATCACCCATATTCTTTCCCAATCACTAACAATAATGTCCTTACAGACAACTGGCCTTCAGTTGACAAGGACGGCGTGAAGAACGATGGCGGTGAGATTACAGATGCCCAGGATACCAAGCTTATCAGCATGAAGAACATCAATGTTCTCACTGACTATATGCAGAATTCCAACATGCGTGATAGGGATGGCAAGGTAAGATCAATTATCCTTTCTGAGCAGGGCTACACATCTGAGTCTCCTATATCAGGTACTGATGAGAAGCTTCAGGCAGCCAGCATCGCATATGCATATTATGCATCTGAGATGAATCCATACATTGATGCATTTATTCTTAATGGACATATCGACACCATAGTCGAGAGCAATTACTACAAGTTCGGTTTATGGAACTCTGTATGGAGCAATGAGAAGAATGAGTATGTGGCTACAACACCTAAGTATGCTTACAACATGTATAAGTATATAGATACTGACAGGTCACTTTCAGTCACAGACTTCGCACTTGAGACACTTGGTATTACATCATGGGATGCAGTTATAGATAATTTTGATGCTTCTAAGTTCAACAATATGAAGTCATTCATCAATGGAAATATCTATGCTGTCAGCTCCATGAGCGATGCGAGCGGAGCAGTTGTTCTCTCGGAGGGACTTGGAAGCGGATTTACCGATGAGGATGGAGATGGCAACTGGGTAGCAGCACAGCCGTACTGGGAGAGAGGCTACAATGTACCATCATTCAGTGTATACAACTATAATAAGGATGGCGTTGCGGGTACAGCACAGTATCATCCTAATGGTACGGCAGTAGTAGACCCTAAGTGTACAGGATATTCATATCAGGCAATATATCATGAGTTTGATGGGGCACAGGATTTCAGTGCAGCACCTTACCTTGGATTTACAATCAAGCTCATGCCACAGTATACAAGCGGCGACTCCGATAAGATGGTAGTGAGAGTCAGAGTATACAGCGGTAACAATATCTACGATGCTAACTGCCAGGTGGATGTCAACACAGACTATAATCTTTTCGTAGACCTTCATGACTGGTCCGGAGTTTCATCGGTTGACAAGGTTGCAGTATGGGTTAAGGAGAACACTACAAGCAAGAGCTACGATGGTGTATTTACTGTATATAATTTTACCAAGGCATCAGGAATAAGCGGTGCAGTAAGATATAACAGGGCAGTAAATGATGTTATAAAGAATGTTCCTGACAGCATATTTAATTCGACAGTATACGGCGGAAAGGATTATTCTGCAGTATACAATGCAGATTACTATTACAATAATAATGCAGATGTGGCAGCTGCAGTGGGATACAATCCTGTACTCCTCATTGAGCATTTTGTGACTAAGGGTATGGCAGCAGGTCTTCAGGGCAGCGAGGAATTCAATGTTCAGGTTTATAAGAACAATTACAAAGATCTTGCAAATAGCTTTGGAAATGACCTTAAGAAGTACTATGAGCATTATGTAGACTATGGCAAGGCAGAAGGAAGAACAGCTGTATCATCAGATGCACCTGCACCAACGCCTACACCTACACCAACTCCAACACCTAGTGCATCTTATGTGGTTGATGGAGTTGATTATGCAGCAGTATTCAATCCTGAGTACTACAGCGAGCACAATAAGGATGTTGTCAATGCATTCGGCAACACTACGGAAGCACTTCTTAATCACTTTGTTACATACGGAATGAACGAAGGACGTCAGGGCAGCGAGGAATTCAGCGTAGAGGCGTATAAGTATAACAACCCTGACCTTGTGAATGTATTTGGAAATGATACCAGAACATACTATATTCACTATATTAAGTATGGCAAGGCAGAGGGAAGAAAGGCAACAGGAAGTACCGGCAACGGCGGAAACAGTGGTGGAAATCAGGGGGGGACTGCCGCAGGTAATTATGTGGTGGACGGAGTTGATTACTCGGCAGTATTCAATGCAGATTACTACTACAATAACCATAAGGATGTAGCTAATGCGTTCGGAAAGGATGCACAGGCACTGTTCAATCATTTCATGGAGCACGGAATCTATGAAGGCCGTCAGGCAAGCGAGGAGTTCAACGTAGAGGCATATAAGGCTAACAATGCAGACCTTGTGAATGCATTTGGAAGCGATACCAGAACATACTACATTCACTATATCAAGTATGGCAAGGCAGAGGGAAGAAAGGCTACAGGAAGCACAGGCAACGGCGGAAACAATAGTGGAAATCAGGGAGGAGCTGCCACAGGCAATTATGTGGTGGACGGAGTTGATTACTCAGCAGTATTCAATGCAGATTACTACTACAATAACCATAAAGATGTAGCTAATGCATTCGGAAAGGATGCACAGGCGCTGTTCAACCATTTCATGAACTACGGAATCAATGAAGGCCGTCAGGCGAGCGAAGAATTCAATGTAGAGGCATATAAGGCTAACAATCCTGATCTTGTTAATGTATTCGGTGGAGATACCAGAACATACTATGTACACTATGTAAAGTATGGAAAGGCAGAGAATAGAAAGGCTACAGGAAGCAATGGCGGAAATCAGGGAAGCACAGGCAGCTATGTAGTGGACGGAGTTGACTACTCAGCAGTATTCGATGCCGATTACTATTATGCACACCACAAGGACGTAGCTAATGCATTCGGAAATGACAAGCAGGCGCTGTTCAATCATTTCATGAACTACGGAATCAACGAAGGCCGTCAGGCAAGCGAGGAGTTCAACCTTGATGTATACAAGGCTAACAATGCAGACCTTGTAAATACTTTCGGAGATGACACAAGGACTTACTATATACACTATATCAAGTATGGCAAGTCTGAGAACAGAAAGAGTCATTAAGTTTCAAGCCTACTTATGAACAGATGGCAGCGGGATAGTGTATTTCGCTGCCATTTGATTTGCTGAATCTAAGAGCAGCTATGGAATGTTCAGGATGAGAAATAAGATAAAGGATACATGTATGAGTTTCAGATTTAACAGATTTTCAATAAAGACATTATTGCTGATAGTTATAGCTTCAGTATGCATAGCAACAGGGGGGATGTACAGCTTCGCAGATGACAGTGGGGAGACGGCGGCGGTTCAGACACAGAATGATGAACCGGGAAAAGAGGTCTCCAAGAAGGGAATACAGATAGTTGATGGAAATTATCCTCTGCTTGTAGACATACAGGATATAGGGGTGAGCTATGGCTTTCTTAACTTTTTCTATAATGAGTTGGTAAGCAGTGAACCGACAGGATATTCCTACACCTACAAGGGGCAGACCTATTACTACAATGCAGATAAGGTTGCACTGTATGACAACACGATAAGCTCACTCACCAATGCAGGAATAAGTATAGTTGCTGCGGTTGTGAATGGATACAATAAGGATTTCCCACAGCTGAGGTATCCCGGGGTGGATTTTAATGATGGCACCCAGTACTACGCTTTCAATGCCGTAACTGAGGAAGGCATCAATCTGATAGAGTCATGTACCTATTTTCTTGCAGAAAGGTATAATGGCGGCGATAAAGGCAAGGTTGAGGACTGGGTAATTGGAAACGAGGTAAATGACAACCTTCAGTACAATTATCTCAAGCCGCGTGAGGGCAGCAGCTATGTGGCGGAATATTATAAGCAGTTCAAGATGTTCTACAATGTAATAAAGGAGATTAATCCTGAAGCTGAGGTATACATACCATTGGAACACAGATGGCAGACTGCCAATACAATGACGGACTATGGTGCGAGATGGTTCCTTGAGGAATTCAACCGCAACGAGAAGAAGGATCAGCAGATGGACTGGGGTGTCGCATGGCATCCTTATCCTTATCCGCTCGGTGATCCAGATACGCTTGATGACGGAGATGAACCTACAACGGACACGGACGGTTCGCCGACCTATGGCGGAGAGGTCACGATGGACGAGTATACACCGCTGGTGTCTATGAAGAACATAGATATTCTTACGGACTATTTCACCAAAAATCTTCTTACGCAGAGCGGTCAGGTGCGTTCAATAATAGTATCAGAGGTGGGCTATACATCATACTCGGTTATATGCGGTCAGAATGAAGCAAAGCAGGCAGCCAACATAGCTTATTCATACTACAAGGCTGAGAGCAATCCATACATTAAGGCATTCATAATAAGGGCACACAGAGATATCAGTGAGGGAAGCCCTTATTTCCAGTTCGGGCTTCGCTACAAGACTGAGATACCTAAGCTGTCATATGAAATGTTTAAATATATGGATACAACGGATTCACTTGAATACACACAGTTTGCACTTGATGTGTTGGGAATTGGTTCATGGAATGAAGTTATAGACAATTTCGAAGCTGATATGTTTGCACAGATGAAGAGTATAGACCATGGGGGTGTGTTCAGAAATGCTGATTCACTAGTGCCTCAGGAGGCGGTACAGCTTCGGGGAGGTACTGATATATGGGATATGAATCAGGATGATGCCATATACTCGAGCAGGGTAAGATATTTTGATTCGCTTGATTTGTCAAATGTACCTTACTTATGTGTGGGTATCAATCTTGATAAAGCTGCAGTGTTAAGAATAAGAGTTACAAGTAAAGACCATATATATGATGCGTATGGAAGCTTGACGGCGGGGGATGGACAGTATATATATACTGATTTATCCGGATGGAAGTACAGAAACAGCATTGACAGGGTCGAGATATGGTTGAGTGATACATGGAACACAGCGGGATACACAGGAAATGACAGCACAGCAGCCCTATATGCGACAGATTCTGTAACACCGGCGGGTGAGATAACCTGCAATGCACCGCAGAAAAAGGATATTACTGCTGCGAGTGTGAGTCCTGTAGGTGATGTGCTGTATTCAGGAGAATATTATACACCTTCTGTTGAGGTGCGTTATAATGGTGAGCTTCTGACTCAGAATGATGATTATTCCCTCAGCTATACACATAACAAGAAGGGACCTGTGGCGAATGTCATAGTAACCGGAATTGGGGAGTACAGTGGACAGATTAAGACTTCCTTTAATATAATATCAAGATATAGTGAGCTGGTAGACCCGGTGTATTATTTCAAGAAATATCCGGCTGTAGCTTCTGCATGTGGCAATGACTATACGAAGGCAGAGGAATATTTTATCAATTATGGAATGGCAGCCGGGCATCAGGCATGTGAGAAGTTCAATGTATATTACTATCAGCAGAATTATGAGGATCTTAGGAATGCATTCGGGGATAACCTTGTTGCATACTATAATCACTACATTACATACGGATTAAATGAAGGCAGAATTGCGTCACATATGCTGTCTAATACAACCTATAACGGAGTGGATTATGCTGCAGTGTACAATAAGGTGTATTATATAACAAGGTATCCTGATATTGCTAAGAGATATGATAATGATGATTATCTTGTGCTTAAGTACTTTGTTGAGGAGGGTACGAGAAATAAGCAAAGAGGTAATGATATATTCGATATAGAGGCTTATGCCAAATATAATCCGGATCTGATGGCTACATTCCGTGATGATATATACACATATTATCTGCATTATGTATTGTATGGTCAGTATGAGAACAGAACCTGCAATGGAGCCTTCTATGATGAGAGAGACTATTCCAAGGTGTATAATGAAGAGTATTATTATAATAATAATCCTGATGTGGCAGAGACCTTCGGAAGAGATTCCAATATGCTTCTAAAGCATTTTATTGTGAATGGAATGGCAGAGGGAAGAAAAGGCAGCCTTGACTTTGACCTGGAGACATATAAGCAGTATTCGGACTTAAAGAATGCATTTGGCGATGATAATAAGGCATATTATATACATTATATAGACTATGGGGCAGCAGAGCATAGGATAGCGACAAGCTCTACCGTGTACAATGGTGTTGACTATAAGGATGTATATAACAAGGATTATTATCTGGCAAAATATGGTGACTTAAGGAACGCATTTGGTGATGACGAGAGAGCACTTATTGAGCATTTTGTAAAATATGGAATGAAAGAAGGCAGACAGGCATGCGAGGAGTTTAATCCATACCTGTACCGTACACTTTACAGTGACCTTAGAGAAGCCTTTGGATATGATATGGAAAGGTATTATATTCACTACATGAATGTGGGAAAGGCAGAGGGAAGGTAGAAAACAGGATAAGATATAAGAAAGTCCCAATCTGATACTTTGCGCTATGCAATAGGTATCAGGTTGGGACATTTTCATGTATAATTGTGTTACAGCGGTTATCTGGGGATTAGTTATAGTGGTCAGGGTCGAATTTTACGATTACCTTCTTATATACCCCATATATGTGAGGAAAACGGTTGATAAGCCCTTGAAGAAAGCCTTCCATCTCGATGGAGCGGGATTTCTTCATGTTGGAACTGCCTGCATATATGCGGTGCACATTCGATAGGTACTGGTAGAAATGCCAGCGCTCATAGAGGAGCTCAACATTGACAGGAGCTGCAAGCACGCCTGAAAGACAGTCCTCAAGCTCTTTTGCAGAGTCTTCCCAGCTTCTTATATGGGAATCATTGTTCTTATAGTGTATTACAGGATCGGCTTCGACCTTATCAAGTATACCATCTACCTCATCAAGTGAGTTGAAGATATATACATTTTCACTGAATGCATCGAAGTAGTTCCTAAGCTCACGATTTAATTCAGTGTTATTTACGATAATCTTTTTGGAGTAGCTCATTCCGTCCAGAAACGGAAGACCAAAGCCCTCATATATACTAGGAAATATTATTCCAAGTGAATTGCCAAGTACATAATCTATGAACTCGTCGGACAGATTGCCGGACTTATATCCATACATGTTGTTACCGATAGCTCCTTCGGAAGTGCTTCCGATTACGATAATCCTGTGCTTCGAGGACTTGAGTGCTTCAAGCAGCTGAGGCACAAACTTGTGCTTGTAGAAGTTGCCGAAAACCACGAAGTAGTTATTAAATGGCAGCTTGAAGCCGGGGTTCTTAGCAGGGTCATACAGCTTATCTGTTCCGTGATATATAACTCTGGTAGGTATATTACGCTTATCGAATTCCGGCTTGTAGAAGTCTACAGTATCCTTGAGTGAGAATTCGCTTATGGAGGTCATAAGGTCACAGTAGTGAATTGATGAGCGGAATATCTCGTTGCGCTCAGGATCCTGAACCAACAGGTACGAGCTTCTTATGCTGATAATGTCCTGCATGCAGAATACATACTTGAGACAGGTTCTGTTAAGTATGAACATGTGCTCAATATGGTATATCTGCGATGGAGAGAATGCGATATGGAATGTCTGGTCATTTATTGTGTCAGGGTACCATACGTTATTGTGGCGCTCGGAAAGCTTGTGAAAGTTATCAGCAGCGCGGTTGATAAGAAGGTGCACATCATACTTGTCACCGTACAGTCTGAGAAACGCCTCATAGATGGATATAGAGTATTTGGCAGTTCCGTTGTACGAAGCAGGTGTCTCGTAGAGGCTGAACAGTATGCGCTTCTTATGGTATAGACCATCGCCAATCAGGTCGGCAAAGTAGTCAACAGGTTCCATTCCACCATGAAAATAAGTGCTTATAAGATTTGAATAGTAAGGATAGCGCTTGTTTAGTATAGCAAAATGCTCCGCATCAAGCTTCGCACGTCTTGAACCGAAGCTTTTAGACTCATAATGATATACATACGCGTGGTTAGCCATCACGATGCTGAAGCCGTACTGGTTGATGCGTGCACAGAAGTCATTCTCCTCATTGTAGCCAGGACTGTATATCTCATCGAATAGTCCGAAACGATTAAGAACGTCCCTCTTTATGAGAAGTGCGAAACCGACACCTGTAGGAAGTATAGTCCAACGAGGAAGCATGTCCTTGACCGTCTCATATATGGAGTGGCTTACCTCGGGGGTCAGCCCGGTTGTGGTATTCTTCCTCGGAGGCATGGTGAGAAGAGTCGCATTGTTGCTTCTCGGACATACGGCACCATGACGTTCATCGGCATAGAGAACCTCCTGCATCTCGGTCAGAAAGCCTTCGGTGACTGCCGTGTCGGAGTTGAGAAGAAGAATATCGGTTGCCGGGTCGGCAAGCTCAAGGGAATGATTACATGTCTTTACAAAGCCAAGGTTTTCTTCGTTCTTGGCATAGGTGAAGTTAGGGCAGTCTGCAATAGCCGATAGAATATTATGTTCAAGCTCCTCCCACTCCGGTCCGCAGTCATTGATTAACAGAACGGAATTTCCGGATGGAACGTATTTCTTAAGTGATTCAATACAAGAACTGAGTGTTGACCAGTCTTTGTATACAGGAACAACGATGGTTGTTTTATTCATGGATATTTAACCTCTTTGTTTATATAAAATCAATTAGCAGTACATAATTATAACATAAGCCAAGAGGTATGGCAATCTTTTGTGGGAGATGAATAAAAAAGTGGCTGCATCAATGTTCATTATATTAGTAATATATATTGACAAAAAAATATTAAAAAGGTAAAATTATGAAGGTATACATTATATATGAAGAGACTCGAAAATAGATGATGACAGAATGGAAGGTCAGAAATTGTAATGAATTGGTCAGGGGTTTTAGCGGCGGTGCTGCTGTTGGGAATATTTGGAATATTGGGTACAACATTAAGTACAATAATTAGAGCCAGACAGAGATTGACGATTAATTTTTTAATGGGATATATGATATATTATGGTATATTCGAAATTGTCTATCTATTATGTCTGGCTTTTGATAACAGTCTTAATACTCTTAAGGTTGTATGGCAGATAACTGTAATAACACTGCTTGTGGTGTCACTATGCATTATGACAATAATGCGTGGGAAAGGTTATGTCATTCTGGCATATAATACGCTTGTCGGTCTGAAACGGAATTGGAAGGCTATTATACCAGTGGCTATGATGACTATATGTACTCTGGTGGTTTATGTATGCGGCGTATCGTATATAAGTGATGGCGGATATGCCTATAGTGCGGTTGGAGACAGTGTGTATAGCGGCAGACTTTTTATGAGAGACGTATATACAGGAATGAAACTTGACGCGCCAGATATGAGTTATGCTTTTTCAGGATATTACATGCATTCAGCGGTATTGTGTAGTATATTTAAAGTAAGTCCGGTGATTATGCAGCACAATGTTATGGGAATAATAAGCATACTGGTGAGTATAGATGTGGTGTACCTGATTGGAAGGATAATATTTAGAGCATCAATAAGGTACACATGGGCATTGATATTATTTTATGAGATTGTCAATGTATATCTGCTGTTTTATAGTGGTGCACATTATTTCCTTTTCACGGGAGCTTATGACAGTATGGCGCAGCTGCCATATATTTTAATTCCTGCGGTTGCTTTAGGATTTATATACATAATCAGATATAATAAGACCACTATAGGATGGGTACTTGTGGCTTTATCTAATATGGCGGGTGCTGCGCTGTCTGTTGCTGCTCTTGCGGTTGTACCATTGATTACACTGTGTGGCATAGTGACAGTTTCCGTATGTAAACACGAATATAGAACGATGTTAAGAGGTCTTGTGTGCCTGATTCCGGGAATAATATACAATATGATTTACCGAATATGCATATAAATATTTCGGGTGGAGCGATGAGCGATGAAGAATGTTATAGAGCTATTTAACAATTATCAAGATGATACGGCTATATTTGTTTTATCGATAGCCGCTATTATATACTTGCTTTCTAAGGCGGGGAAAAGGACATCGAACCATGTATATATTGCAATCATGGCAGCGGTTGTGCTTCTGTTTAATGATATTATGTATATTGCTGTTAAGATGGTATGGAGTGATAGTGCATATTATGCACTAATATGTGCATTTCCTGCAACCATTGTATGTGCGGCAGCACTGGCACATGCAGTTCTTGATAAGGAGAATGAGTGGTGGAAGAAGCTTATCTTTATTGTTGGTATAGTAGTGGCAGGAATAATGCTTTTTAAAAAGGATATTAAGCCTGTAACAGAGAATTTTAGATATGGAACAGAACAGAATGCTTTGGAGCAGATGTCCGAGGTAATAGCTGCGGATGTTGAATCAAGACGAGAGAGAATATGCAATGACGCTTATGATAAATCAGAGTATATAAGTATTGCAGCGGAACCGGAGATATCCGGTTATCTGCGAGGACTTGATGGCCGGTATGCATTGGCTTTCGACCCTGCAGATACTACATGGGCAGGAAACCTTCAGGAATCAAAGCCGCTTATTTATTCAATGGTAGTAGGAGGCGGTCAGACAGAGCACAATCTGATACGTGAAATGCTGTCGATTAATTGTGTTGAATATACTATTATAAAGACAGAGTTTGGAATGGATGAGTATATGGAACTGGTAGGTTATACTAAGCTTGGGGAATACGGCAGCAGAACGCTCTATGCCAGAGACAGAGAGTGCTATCCTATGAGAGTCGATTACTGGGGCTATGTAAGACGTGTATATTTCTATCTGCTAGGCCGACGCGGAACCTATGAAGAGGTATATGCTGGGATACAGAGTATAGGTAGTGGTGAAAAAATGCTTGATGAGATAGCGTATGAACTACTTGCGTCAGACGAGTTTGCTGAAAGAGGATTGAGCATAGAGGAGGCTGCCAGTGCAATATATTATGCAGTATTCTACAGGGATGTGAAAGACTATGAGCTTGCTTACTGGAGAGAATATATGAATAATGGCGGGAACTATCACGATATGTATTATGAACTGTATCACAACAGTGGAGAGTTCAAGGTGGAATGGGAATAAATAGATAAAAATACTAAAATTACTATTTTTAAAGGAGAAACATAAAAAATGAAGAGGGTGTTGGAACATAGTATTGCAGTCAGATGCGTAAAATTAATCAATTTGATTCTGATGGTAATACCATTTATTGTATGTTGGTATGTATATTATTCACAGCGATTGATTATTCCATATTATTCAAGGGGAAACTGGGTTGTAATAGCACTATTTACAATAATGTATTTTATTTATTGTAAGATATTTGATGGCTTTCTTGTGTCAATCAATAGGATATCAGAAATGGTATACAGCCAAATGCTAGCAGCACTTATAACAGATGCAATTATGTATATAATTACTTGGCTTCTTATGAGAAGCTTTCCTAATGTGCTTCCAATGTTAATACTATTAGTTGTACAGCTTGCAGTAAGTATTATATGGTGCATGGCTGCACATACATGGTATTTTAAAGTATACCCTCCACAGAAATCAGCAATAGTATATGATGCCCGGGAAGGTATGGAAAGACTGATAGATGAATATGGCATGGATAAAAAATTCAAGGTGTTGTTTGAAATTAAGTCAGATACATGTATTAATGATTTAAGTATTTTGAATAAAGTTGAGACAGTGTTCCTGAGTGGAATACACAGCCATGATAGAAATATAATTTTAAAGTACTGTGTGTCAAATGGAATAAATGTATATGTAATCCCCAGAGTTGGCGATGTTATAATGAGTGGGGCAAGAAAAATGCATATGTTTCACCTGCCAATGCTAAGAGTAGGAAGATATAATCCTAATCCGGAATTCCTTTTTATAAAGAGATTATTTGATATAATATTATCATTGATTGCAATAATTATTTTATCTCCGATAATGATTGTAGTTGCTTTTTTAATAAAAGTAACAGATAAAGGACCGGTATTATATAAACAGTGCAGGCTTACCAAGAATGGAAAACAGTTCATGGTACTTAAGTTTAGAAGTATGAGGGTTGATGCTGAAAAGGATGGGGTTGCAAGACTTTCATCAGGAGATAAGGATGATAGAATTACACCTATAGGAAAGTTTATCAGAAAGGTGAGGTTCGATGAACTTCCACAATTATTTAATATTCTTTTTGGCGATATGTCTATAGTGGGGCCACGACCTGAAAGACCTGAGATTGCGGCACAGTATGAAAAAGAGTTACCTGAATTCAATCTTAGACTTCAGGCAAAGGCAGGACTTACAGGGTATGCTCAGGTATATGGAAAATATAATACTACACCATATGATAAGTTACAGATGGATTTAATGTATATAGCTAGTCCAAGTATAATTGAGGATATTAAGATAATGCTTGCTACTGTAAAAATATTATTTATGCCAGAGAGTACAGAGGGGATAGCAGAAGGTGCTACAACGGCAATGGGTGTAAGTAATGGGGAAGCGGCAGTATCAGAGGAAAAAAAGAACTTAAATTGATTTATAGCAACGAGATGACAGTAGGAGTATGATGATGCTGGTTAGGGCGGGATTCTTATTTATAATTTATACAATAACATATTATCTGTATGGATTTGCGGTTGCAAAGCTATGCAAAGCACAGCATATATCCTTGATAAACGCAATTATAATGGGGTTCTGGACAGAGGGATTGCTGTTCTTTATATTCGTATTGCCTTTTAAGGTTGCGCTTGTGGAGGTAAGTACTGTTGCATGGATATGGCTGGTGGTATGGCTTGTATCCATTGGCACCATTGTATTGATATGGCATAGAGATATTGGAAGGAACATTGCAGACTCGTGCAGGAGGATTTCAGTCTGTAAATTATCGGCAATAGTTGTAGGCATGGTTATCGGAGTAGAACTTATATACGAGCTGTTATATGGTAATTATACTGACGGAAATGGGGCAGCCTATTTTGTGGGAGCGGCGGCATCGGATATATTCAAGAATCATTTCGGTGTTGTCGAACCTGAGATCGGAACAATGATAAGCTCATTTAATACAATGTACTTTCTTCAGACGTATGTGCACCACACGGCGGTGGTATGCAAGATAAGCGGAATAGCTCCACTGGTTGAGATGCGTGGGGTTATGTCAGAGGTAGTTATATTGCTGTCAGGACTTATTACTTATGAGCTTGCAAGAGCTATATTTAAGAATAAGAGGAAGAAGGTACTGTTTTTCTGGCTTGCATATCAGGCATTCATACTGTTGTGTGCACAGTCGGTATATATACCGGCGTATTACCTGTTCTACAGGGCGTTCGAGGGAAAGACTATATTCGGAATGTTGCTGATACCTTATGTGTTTGTATGTTTCTGGAAGCTATATGACAATGAGCGGGATATACATACGCTGATATGTCTTGTGATAGCACTTTTCGGTTCATTTACATTCTGCATGTCCACAATGTATATACTGCCGTTCCTGCTGCTTGCGTTTATACCTGTTGCTATTGTTCAGAAAAGTTTTAGGCAGGCGGTTAACTGGTGCATAATGATGGTGCCATCAGCACTGTCAATTCTGTATTACATAATGGTGATGAAGGGAATTATCGACTTGACGATAAGGTGGTAGTTATGCATTTTAACTATAGTGATTATCAGGGCATAGAGTTCTTTTTCAAGTGGTGGGAGGTTATAAGCAATAGGTTTTCACCAATTGAATGGCTGCTTGTATTTTCTTTTATTGTAATATCAATATATTATCTTGTGTATGGTAATAAGAAAGAAAGAATACTGCTGCTGAGCGAAACAATTATATTAACGGTAATGGTTCTCAATCCGTGGTCGGCTATAATAATGCGTAAGCTTTTTGGTTCGGCGTTTGACTCGAGAGTGTTCAGGTATTACTGGTTATATCCTATGTACATGCAACTGGCATACTTTGTTACGGAGCTGGCTTTCAGAAGGAAGAGAAGAGTACGCGTTATTGCAATGTGGTTCTGTCTTACAGTTATGTTAATAACAGGTTGTCAACAGGTTGTCAGTGGGCACTACAATACACTTGGCGGACATGAAAAATTCAGAGCTGTTGAGAACATATATAAGATAAGTAATGATGCTGTTGAGGCGGCAGATATAATTGAGAAGGATAAGAGTGATAAGGACAAAGAAGTTCGTGTGTTATATGAGCGTGAGATTGGTATTGAGATAAGGACCTATGATTCATCCATTGTCACAGCGCATAACGGAACATACTCAGCATCTATATGGGATAGAGCTGAACTTAGCTCGTACGTGGAGAATCAGGACTGGACCGGTATTCTTGCAGCATTTGTGTCTACAAATAGTGGAGGGGATGTAATAGGAGCAGATGTATTGAGAATAGCACTTATAAATACTTCTACAGAGTATGTGATAATAAAGTCTGAGAGCTATAATGTGAAAGTGTTAGAGCAGCTTGGGATGAGCTGCATTGGGAAGACAAACTCAGAAAAATATTCGGTATATAAGATTGAGGGGCTTGATACCGGGGATGAACTAAGCTGGAATGAGAGATTGTACAGCCCGACTGAACTGAGAAAATTCGGTGATCTGTATTTTATCAATGATTGCTGGCAGCATAGAATAATATACAGCGACAGTCTTGATAAGCCTATATCTGAGTGGAATACATTGGCGGACGACATATTGGGAGGGCATACAATATCATCGGACGGAAGCGTATATGTATGTGACGATACGGATAACAATGCTGTACGTGTGTATATAAGGAATGAGAATGGATTTGAACTGGTTCAGTACATAGAAAACGTGTGTTACAGACCACATTATACATACTATGATGATGTGACCGGGATGTTCTATATATTGGGTGCGAATAATGGAGAATTACTGATATTCCGAAATGAAAATCAGAATCTGTCATTGGTAAACCATCTTACATTTGACGGAAAGATAGAGTCATATACGAGGTCTTTTTCAATCATAGATGGTTATATGTATATTGTGGGAAACCGTATATATAGGATTGACTATCAGAATAATTATGATATAGTAAATGTATATGAGCTTCCGGAAGAAATACAGGGTACAGTGGGGCTGTGTAAGGTTCAGGATTATTATTATCTGACAATATACACGGATAAAGATTTTAACAGAAATCCGGGATTTATCAGGACAACACAGCTTGAAAATATAGTTAGCGGTGATTATGAAGATATATATTACCAGCTAGGAATAACAGGTACACCGTATCTGATGACGGAGATTGATGAAAGATATTATGTGGCTGAGGTTGACCAGGCGAATGGGATTGTTGGGTTTGATATAGCTGATAATATGATAGTTAATGTACATAAGATATTTAGCTGTGGAAGTGGAAATATGGATTCGATAGTTCGATTTTACTCCGCATATTAGATGAAGGCCGTTTGATAATCAAAATGAAATAGAGTATATTTTAGAATTAAAATAAAAAAAATATAAGGAAAATTACAATAAGATATGAAACAAAATAATAAAAGAAAAAAAATATTGGTTGTCTGCCAGCATTACTATCCGGAAAATTTTCAGATAACACCCATATGTGAACAGTTGGTTAAGGATGGTTATGATGTGACTATATTGACGGGTCTTCCTAATTATCCAACGGGGATTGTACCTGATGAGTATAAGAAAGGTCATAGAGATGAGATTATAAATGGTGTGCATGTAGTCAGAGGCTATGAGATAGGAAGAAGAAAGGGACCGCTGTGGCTTGCAATTAATTATGTGAGCTTTACGTTGTCTTTTTTACATAAAGTAAATGTGCTTTCAGGTGATTTTGATATTGTTTTGGTGTATCAGCTTTCACCTGTGCTGATGGCATTACCAGGGATTAAATATGCCAATAAGCATAAAGTTCCGCTTATGATATATTGTTGTGATTTGTGGCCAGAATCAATGAAGATGTATATAAAAAATGAAAAAAACATTCTTTTTAGGATTATGAAGAGAATGAGTCAAAAAGTGTATTCGAGAGCCGATGTACTTGCTGTTCAGTCTAAGAGTTTTATTGATTATATGGAACAGACTCATGGAATTAAAAGAGACAAGATGATATATATGCCGGCATTTGCGGATGAGACTTACCTTGAAACGGATTTTACGTCAGATGATAATTTGGTGGATTTTGTTTTTCTTGGTAATCTTGGTATAGCACAGAATCTTATATCGGTTCTTGAAGCTGTGAATAAGATTAAGGATGTTCCCAATTTTAAGGTTCATTTTGTTGGAGATGGAAGCTGTCTCGGACAAATGAAAGAATTCGTTAACAATAATGGACTTGAAGATATAGTACAGTTCTATGGCAGAAGGCCTGTTGAGGAGATGCCTAAATTTTATAAGCTTGCAGATGCATGTTTGGTTTCATTGAAAGCGGACAATGCAACAGGACTTACATTGCCTTCAAAAGTTCAAGGATATATGGCGGCGGGATTACCTATTATCGGAATGATAGATGGTTCTGCACAAGAGGTAATTGCTGAAGCAAAGTGCGGATTGTGTGTTAATGCAGACGACGTGGATGGTTTTGCCAGAGTTATGAAAAATTTTATTGAAAATAAGGAAGAATATAGAGATTTTGGCCTTAATGGAAGAAAATATTTTAAAGACAACTTTAATAAAAGAAAATTATTGGATAGCATTGAAAAATCAATAGATAATTTAATTGAGAGGTAAACAATGAAAATCTTAGTAATCGGATGCAATGGAATGGCAGGTCATATTATTTCATTGTATTTAAAGGAAAAAGGTCATGATGTAACAGGTTATGCTAGAGAAAAATCAAGATTTGTAAATACTGTTGTCGGGGATGCAACAGACTTTGAATTTTTAAAAAAAATAATTATAAATGGTAAATACGATTCAGTAATAAACTGTGTAGGATTGTTGAACCAGTTTGCTGAAAACAACCATCCGATGGCAGTAATAGTCAATAGTTACTTACCTCATTTTTTAGCAAAAATAACAGAGAATACGGACATACAGATTATTCAAATGAGCACGGATTGTGTATTTTCCGGGAAAAGGGGTTCATATACAGAAGACGATTTTCCAGATGGAACATTGTTTTATGATAGGACAAAGGCATTAGGGGAAATTGAGGATAACAAGAATGTTACTCTTAGAAATTCAATTGTAGGACCTGATATAAAGTTAGATGGAATTGGATTGCTAAATTGGTTTATGAAGCAAAGTGGTTCGGTAAATGGATATACAGGAGCTATTTGGACAGGCCAGACTACATTGCAGCTTGCAAAGACAATGGAAGAAGTTGCAAAAAAGAGAATACATGGGTTATATAATGCAGTACCATCAGAGAAGATAAATAAATTTGAGTTATTAAATTTATTTAATAAATATATAAGACGTAACCCAATTGAAGTAAAACCATTGGGCGAGTTTATTGCGGATAAGTCATTAATCAGAACCCGATATGGTGAATTTGATTATGTTATTCCTGGATATGAACAGATGGTAAAAGAATTAGGGGAATGGATGCACGAGCATAGAGAATTATATCCTCATTATGATATATAAGTGTGATAAGGAGATATGTTATGGAAGCAACAAACAAACTGAGATTAATGACAATTGTAGGTACAAGACCGGAAATTATTAAGATGTCTGCAATAATTAAGAAATGTGATCAATATTTTGAACATATATTAGTACATACAGGTCAGAACTATGATTATACATTAAATGAGGTTTTTTTTAAGGAGTTAGGCTTACGTGAGCCTGATTATTATTTAGGTGTTGTAGGTGATAATATTGGTCAGACTATGGGAAATGTTATAGCTAAATCTTATGAGTTGATGGCAGATGTAAAACCTGATGCAATAATTGTTCTTGGTGATACAAATTCATGTTTATCCGTATTGTCGGCTAAGCGTTTGAAAATTCCAGTATTTCATATGGAGGCTGGAAACAGATGTAAGGACGAAAATCTTCCGGAAGAAGTAATAAGAAGAATTGTTGATGTAACAAGTGATGTAAATCTTTGCTATTCAGAAAATGCAAGAAAATATATTTTGGATAGTGGGGTAAAGCCAGAATATACATTTGTTGTAGGTTCCCCGATGGCGGAAGTATTAGAATGTAATATCGATAATATAGAAAGCAGTAATATTTTAAACGAGTTAGGATTAGAAACTGGAAAGTATATATTGTTGTCTGCACATAGAGAAGAAAATATTGATATAGAAAATAACTTTTTCTCACTTATGAATGCGGTTAATAAGATGGCTGAGACATATGATATGCCTATATTATATTCTTGCCATCCGAGAAGTAAGAAGTATATTGAGCTAAGAAAATTTGAGTTTGATAGAAGAGTAATTCAGCATCAGCCGTTAGGTTTTTTTGATTACAACAAGTTGCAGCAGAACGCATTTTGTGTTGTGTCAGATAGTGGTACTGTTCCAGAGGAAAGTGCATATTTTAAGTTTCCAGCTGTGTCAGTAAGAACATCAACAGAGAGACCGGAGGCAATGGAAAATGCTGTATTTACGGTGGGCTCTATAACAGTTGAGCAGGTACTTCAGGCGGTTGATTTAGCAGTTAATATGCATAAAAATGGAGATGACGCCATTAAAGTATCAGCTTATAGTGATAATAATGTAAGTGTTAAAGTTGTTAAGATTATTCAAAGTTATACAGGTATAATAAATAGGATGGTTTGGAAAAAATAATGAAAAAAATACTTATTGTAATTCCATATTATTTTCCGGGATATAGAGCTGGAGGACCACAACAGACTATAAAAAATATTGTAGAAGCATTTGGAAATGATGCTGAATTCCACATATATACACAAAATCATGATCTTAATATTGACAAGCCGTATGGTGGTATTAAGAATAATTGTTGGACTAAATTTGGAAATGCGAAGGTTATGTATGTTTCTTCTGATGAATATTGTGGAAGCAGATTGAGAGAATTGTATAGTGAGTTTGATATAATCTATTTATGTGGACTTTTTGAACGTAGTTCAATTGTAACATTGTTAATTCATAGATGTGCAAAAAAAAAGAAAAAATTATATATGGCTCCAATGGGAGTGTTTTCAGACGGGGCCATGTGCATAAAAAAATTTAAAAAACAACTATTTATAACAATATTTCAAACTTTAGGGTGTTTTAAAAATATTATATGGTCATTTTCATCAAGTATAGAAGTATCAGATGCAGAAAGACATTTAAAAAGAGAAAGTATCAAAGATTTTATATTAGCAGAAGATTTGCCAAGGAAAATTGATTATTTGGATTGTTTAGAGATAAAAAAACAAAATGTTAAGCAAGCAAATGACAAGTTAAGAGTAATTTTTCTATCACGAATCTGTAATAAGAAAAATCTATCGTATTGTTTTGATATACTTAGCACTATAAAAGATTACAGTATTATATTTGACATTTATGGAACAAAAGAAGATTTAAAATACTGGAATGTTTGTCAAAGTAAAATGGCAAGTTTACCTAAAAATATTGAGGCACGCTATTGTGGAGAGGTACAATCTCAAAATGTAATAAAAAAGTTCTCCGAATATGATATTTTTCTGTTTCCAACAAAAGGAGAAAATTTTGGACATGTTATTTATGAAGCTCTAGCAGCAGGTTGTATTCCAATTATTTCTGACACAACTCCATGGAATGATTTTGATGAAAATAAATGTGGAAATGTTATAGCAATAGATGATAAAGATAAATTTAGTAGTTCATTAGAAGAATATTGTAGAATGGATTCTAAGCAGTTATTTGAGTATTCGGAAAATGCAATAAAATATGCGGTAAATAGATATGAAACTTCAAAGAGGAGTTCAGGATATAAAGTACTTTGGAAATAAAATTTAGTTAAAATAAAAAGGAGAAATAACAATGTCATTATTTAGGGATAGAACATTATTAATTACAGGTGGAACGGGTTCATTTGGAAATGCAGTGCTTAACAGGTTTCTTAAAACGGACATTGGAGAAATAAGAGTATTTTCTCGTGATGAAAAGAAACAGGATGATATGAGACACGAGTTTCAGGCAAAAATGCCTGAAGCTGCAGAAAAAATAAAATTTTATATAGGAGACGTTAGAGACCTTGCATCAGTAAAAAATGCTATGCATGGTGTTGATTATATTTTTCATGCTGCTGCACTTAAGCAGGTTCCTTCATGTGAATTTTTTCCAATAGAGGCAGTTAAAACAAATGTGTTAGGCACAGAGAATGTTCTTACGGCTGCAATTGATGAAGGTGTAAAAACGGTTATATGTCTTTCAACAGATAAGGCAGCATATCCTATAAATGCTATGGGAACATCTAAGGCAATGATGGAAAAGGTAATTGTGGCTAAGAGCCGTACTACAACAAAAACAAAGATATGTTGCACAAGATATGGAAATGTAATGTGTAGCCGTGGTTCAGTTATACCTCTTTGGATAGAACAGATAAAAAATGGTAATCCAATAACTCTTACGGAACCGACTATGACTAGATTTATTATGAGTCTTGACGAGGCTGTCGATTTGGTATTGTTTGCATTTGAACATGGTGAATCAGGCGATATTTTAGTCCAGAAAGCACCAGCATGTACAATTCAGACGCAGGCTGAGGCTGTATGTGAGTTGTTCGGAGGAAAAAAAGAAGATATTAAGGTTATAGGTATAAGACATGGTGAAAAGATGTATGAAACTCTGTTAACAAATGAGGAGTGTGCACATGCTATAGATTTAGGAAATTTTTATCGTGTTCCTTGTGATAAGAGAGGTCTTAATTATGATAAATACTTTACTCAGGGCGATACAGAGAGAGCAAAATTGAGTGAATTTAATTCAAATAATACACGGAGACTGGATGTGGAGGAGACAAAAGAAAAAATTGCATCGCTTCAATATATAAGGGACGAACTAAAAATGATGACAAATAGTACAAAAATTTAATAAATGATAGATGATATATAGAATGAAGGTGTAAATGTATAATATGAGATTTATTATAGAGGGATAAAAATGAGAAAATATTTAGGTATTATACTTAATTACTATTATTTGATTGTTATAGCGTTGTATTTTGTTACTTTTTTTGTGAATGGATTTCATGTTGGAATTGTTTGTGCAGGTATAATGGTGGTAATAACTTTAGGTATTATTTTTTCCCCAAAAGGAAAATGGAAGATAAGTGGAATAAGTGATTATTTATGTGTTGCGTATATGTTATGGTGTGTTATTTCATCTTTACAATATTTTAGTCAAAATATTCCATATACTGTATTTATAAAGGCAGCTTCCAATTCAATGCTTCCAATATGTTTTTATTTTGTGCCTAAGGTATTTGATACTAAAAAGATCTGGACAAATTTCTTGAAAGCATATTTTATATGTGCTTTAGTTGGATTAATATTAATAATTACTAAGACTGATAAATTTTATTTGTATTGTGATCAATATGGATATTCTAACACTAGACTTTCATCTGTTATAGGTAGTACGGCTATTGGAATGTTGGGAGTAATTTCTATTATTGTATCAATTAAAGAAGTTTGTATTACAAAAGGGAAAAAGGGTAAATTGTTATATTTATCAAGTATTGTATTTTCATTTCTTAGTATGCAAAGAAGTGCTTGGATTGTGATGGCTTTAGTATTATTGTTATTACATATATGTATATTTTATAAATGGAAAATATTAAAAATTTCATTCTTTTATGTTGAAATGGTAATATTTTTTTCTGGTGTTATAGTTTTTTGGAATGGGATTTATGCGGCTATAAATAGATATATTTTAGAACGTGCATCAGCTGTTTCAGATGGAAAAGAAGTAGGACTTTTTAGCAGTAGAGTATATACATGGATAGAGGCTATAAAAAATTCAAATATTATTATAGGGAGTGGTTATGGTGCTAGAACACATAAGGCAATGGGCGTTACGGAATATATAGTATGTGATGGATCTTGGGCAGGATTGCTTTGTGAAATTGGAATAATAGGTATATTGATATTCATAGCGTTGATTATAATAAATCTTGTAAAGGGTGTTAAAAACTTTAGATTGTTATATGCACAAGTGATGATTGTTATTGCTATATCGCTTCAAGCAATCGGGTCAAATATGCTTGAATATCAGATTATAATGCCATTATTTTGGTTGTCATTAGGGGAAATAAATATGAAAGAGATTGGGAAAGGAATTATAAGAGATGAAAGTAATTGCAATGTATCTTCCACAGTATCATACGATTCCGGAGAATGATGAATGGTGGGGAAAAGGATATACAGAATGGACTGCTGTAAAAAATGCAATGCCATTATATAAGGGGCATAAGGAGCCGAGAATACCATTAAATAAAAATTACTATAATTTGGCAGATGAGTCTGGTGCGGTTTGGGAATGGCAGGCAAAAATTGCAAAAAAATATGGTGTATATGGATTTTGCATTTATCATTATTGGTTTGAAGGAAAGCAGTTACTTGAAAAACCAATGGAAATATTGAGACAACATCCAGAAATAGATATTAATTATTGTATATGTTGGGCTAATGAGACGTGGACCAGAAATTGGTATAATCAGGAACGGACTGTTTTAATGGAGCAAACATATGGAGATGAGGAAGCTTGGAAAAAACATTTTATATATTTAAAAGATTTCTTTTTGGATCCTAGATATATAAAAATAAACAATAAGCCAGTTGTTAATATATATCATAGCCAGGAAATAGAAAAATTATCCAATATGCTGGAAGTATGGAATAACTTGGCTAAAGACTTGGGGTTTGATGGTGTTTATATTATTTCAGGTATAACCAGTAAGGGAGAAGATACAAGGGAAAATCTAATTGATGCTAAGTATGTGTTTGAACCGGGATATACATTAAAAAAAAGGTTGAGCCATGTAGAAAATGGTGCTTATATATTAAAAACAGGGTTGGTGCGTGTTTTTAACAAAATAAATAAGAGTAAACATTTAGAACATAAAATTGATATTAGAATGATATATAAGCATATTGAAAATGATGAAATTCCTGACAAGGCATTTCCAGGTACATTCCCGCAGTGGGATAATACACCAAGAACAGGTACTATGGGATTGAGTTATATAAATTCATCACCGGAATTATTTGAGCATAACTTAAATGTGCTGAAAAAAAAGTATTCATCTAAAGAATTTATATATATAAATGCCTGGAACGAATGGGGAGAGGGGGCATATTTAGAACCAGATGAAGAGTATAAATATGAATATCTTGAAGCATTAAGCCATGTTATGGAGAGTAGATAATATGAAAAACGATAATGGGAAGGTAGCTAAGGCTACGTTATGGTATACAATATCGAATATTTTACTTCGAGGAGTAAGTGTATTTACAGCTCCGATTTTTACAAGATTGTTATCTACATCTGACTATGGAATTGCCAGTAATTTTTCATCATGGATGGGAATTGTACTGTGTTTTACAGATTTGAGTCTTTCTACGGCGGTTATACGTGGAAAAGTTGAATTTCAGAATGATTTTAAGAGCTATTTGTCATCAATACAGACATTAGGCATTATATGGACAATAATTTGTGCAATATTTTTTTTGATTGGTATAGATTTTTGGTCGGATTTTATGCATATAGACAAGATATGTATTGTTGCAATGCTTTTTTATCTTGTGGTGTATCCTTCATTAGGCTATGCACAGATAGATTATAGATTTGATTATAGATATAAAGAGAATGTTGCTATATCAATCATAAATACACTGGGAACAGTTATATGTTCTATAGGTTTAATACTGTTTTGGACAGATCAGAGATATTTGGGGCGAATAATTGGAATGCTAATTCCAACAATGTTTATGGGAACCTATTTTGCTGTAAGGATATTTAGAAATGGAAAAACATTATTAAATAAAGAATATTGGAAGTATGCATTAAAAATTTCATTGCCATTGATTCCTCATGGTCTGGCAATGATTGTATTAGGTCAGATTGATAGGGTTATGATAATGAAATATTGTGGCGAGTCAGCGGCTGGAATTTACAGTTTTGGATATTCGTATGCCGTACTATCAGCGGTAGTGACTAATGCCATTAATGACGCAGTACAGCCACAGATGTATGAAATGCTTAAAAATAAGCAAGAAAAAAGTATGGCAAAAATGACATATAAATTAATGGTATTTGGTATTTTGATTACTGTTTTACTCATTGGAGCAGGACCGGAAGCACTTAAGATATTGGGAACTGAGGATTATTATTCTGCTAAATGGATAATATTTCCTGTTGCTGTAGGAACATTCATGCAATATCTTTATCAGTTTTTTGGCGTAATAGAGATATATTGTAAGAAAACAGTTTATATGGCAATTGGTTCATGTGGAGCGGCAGTTGTTAATTTTATTTTGAATATGATTTTCATACCTAGATATGGATATGTTGCTGCTTCGTATACAACTTTAATGTCCTACTTTTTGTTAATGCTGTTTCACTTTGTTATAACTAAAATTATATATAACAAAAAAATATACAGTTTTGGTCATATTATTATAATATCTTTTATTGCGGTTTTCATGGGTATTCTGCTGAGTTTGATATATACAGCAAATATACTAATAAGATATATTGTATTTGTGTTTATAATTTGTATAATGGTATTTTATTTACGCAATGAAATTAAAATGATATTAAATAAATTTATACGAAAGGTTGAGGACAAATGAATACGGGCTTAGTGAGTATAGTTGTGCCATGCTATAATATAGAAAAATATATAGAGAGATGCATAAATAGCATAATTAATCAAACATATAAAAATTTAGAAATTATTGCTGTGAATGATGGTTCAAAAGATAATACTTTAAATATATTAGATAGACTTAAAGTAAAAGAACCAAGACTAAACGTATTAAATTATGAAAATCATGGACTGTCATTTGCGAGAAATAGAGGCATAGAGCAGGCACATGGACAGTATATCATGTTTGTCGATGGGGATGACTTTTTAAATGAAAACATAGTCAATGAATTGTTAAATACTTTGGAAGAAAAAAAATTAGATATAATAGCTTGCAACTATAGTATGTATTATTCTCAAAGTGAAAAAGTTGTGGGCAATAAAACAGATACTACTAATCTAAATGAAAGTTCAATAGATTTTATAAAGAGACTTTTTGAACCGGAAAAGAGGTTTTGTTCAGCATGGGCAAAATTGTATAAGATGTCTTTATTAAAGAATATGTGTTATCCTGAGAATATATATTTCGGAGAGGATATGATTACTGCACCTATTCTTTTTGATAAAGCGAAAAAAGTAGGATATATAGACAAAGAATTATATTATTACTCTCAGGAAGGTGTTAGTTTAGTTAGAAGTAAATTTAATGTAAATAAAATAAATATGGTTGTTGCTGCAAAGAACTGGGTTGAGCTGTGTCAGGAGAAATATCCTTCTATTCTATCACAGGCTTATACAAATTATTATTCAACTATGATTAATATATGTTCATATTTATGTATGGACAAGGAATTTTATAGCTATTATTTTACTTATAAGACAGAACTTAAAAATAATAAAGATAAAATTTTAAAATCTTGTTTGAGTAAAAATGATAAAATAAAAGCTGTATTAATTATGCTTATGCCACCTAATATGTATTATAAAGTTCGAACAATTTTATTGAAGGAATAGAGTATGAAATTAAAAAGTTTTATAAAAAGAAGAATGCTTAAAAGAAAAAATATTATTTTGGATTGTATGTCTAGTATTAATTACAACGTAATTCATACGAATAGTGAGCGTGCCTGCATAGTTAATGACTCAAATATTCATATATCATCAATGGGAGAGGGATGTTTTTTTGAACATGTATACGCATATGGAGATATAGAGCTGGATAATAATATTTCCATTTCAGGACCGGGGACGGTTTTGCATGCGGTAAAAGGAAAGATAAAAATTGGAAGCTATACATCAATTGCCCCTAATGTTACTATTACTGAATTTAATCATGATATAAATAGACCAAGCACATATGCCTTTGGATATAATATATTCCATGAGGAGTTTAAAAATGATGTAACTAGTAAAGGAAATATAACAATAGGGGAAGATGTTTGGGTTGGTTCAAATGTATGTATTCTTTCAGGGGTGAATATAGGAAGGGGGGCTGTAATTGCAGCTGGTGCGGTTGTGAATAAAGATGTAGAGCCATACAGTATTGTCGGAGGTGTCCCGGCAAGGCTAATTAAAATGAGATTTTCTCAGGAGAAAATTAATAAATTGGAAAGCATGGAATGGTGGAAGTGGGATCATAAAAAGATATTAGAAAATAAATCATTTTTTGAAACAAGTTTGTGATTTATGGTAGGAATGAGAGAATATTATGAATATAGAAAATAAGAGAATATTATTAGTTGGAAAAGAAACATATATGTATCCATTCTATTATTTAATTGATGAATGGAGTGGGAAAAATGAGATTGCAACATTGTGGGTTAATCCAATGGAGTCGGAGTTAGATGAATGCGATTTAAATAGCTCAACATACTATGCATTTAAAAGAAAAGGTATTACTAAAGATTATACATTGACAAAGGCAAATGAGAAGTTTATAAAAATATGTAATGATAAAATTAATTATGAAGAGCTTGAAGCTTTAGAAAAAAAATATTCTCATTTTAAAAATATTAATTGTCAGATTATTTCTGATCAAGCAATGAATGGCCACTATCATTATCGAACAATGAATATACCGGTTACATATGAACAACAATTAAATTGGATTATGTGTCTGTATGAAAATATAGAAGAAATTTTGGATGATTTTAATCCGGATTATATTTTTGATTGTGATACGGCTGAATTACCAAGAAATGTTTTAAATGAAGTTGCTTATCATAAAAATATTCCATATATATCAATTGCATATTCTAAATATGAGCTATATAAGATTCCGTCTTATACCTTGAACATAGGGGTTGAAGAATATTTTCAAAGAGAATATAACAAGTGTTTACAAGAAGCAGATACGGAAGAAGAAAAGAAATATGTTGAGAGCTTTCGTATTAGAAAAAACATAAAAAATAGTATTTATATGACAAAAGGAAATACAACATATTGCTATAAGGTTGAACCTTTAATAGATACATTAAAGGATATATACTCAAAAATAGTATATTTTAAAAGACAGGACTCAACTAAGAAAAACAGATTATTAAAGAAACAAAATCCTTATGTATTTGTCAAATCAAGTAATTACTTGAAATTTTGGATAAGATCACAATTTTTTAGAAGAAAGCTGTATCAGTCCAAAGATTATTTTGAAAATCCGGTGGATGGAGAGCCATATATTTATATGCCATTACATCTAATTCCTGAATCAACAACATTTAACATGGCTCCTTTTTGGATTAATGAACTAAGTGTTATTGAAGCAGCTTCAAAGGCGTTACCGGCAGGATGGAGGCTTTATGTCAAAGAGCATCAGGCTATGTTGGGGGAACGTGGAGAAGATTTTTATAAAAAAGTAAAGAAAATACCTAATGTACGATTAGTAAGGTTTAATTATTATGATGATCCAAAACCGTGGATAGAAAAGTCAAAAGCAGTAATTACAATAACAGGAACCTCGGCATATGAGGCAGCACTTTTGGGAAAACAATCATTTGTCTTAGGAGATGTTCCGTTTTCTCTGATTAAAGGAGTGACACAGGTAAAAAATATAGAAGAATTGCCAGCATTGTTTAAACATTGCTCTTATCAGAAAAATATTGATGAGTGCGCAGCATATATAAAGGCAGTCAAAAACGTAGGAGAACCTTTTGACTTGGAGTATGTAATGATGAGTGTATATGAAAATCTTGTATTAGGGAAAAAATTGGAGAGTAGATTTTTTGAAGAATTAAATCATATTAATAATTTCTTTTCAAAGGCAGTACATATAATAGATGAAGGAATTGAGGAAAAAGCATGAAAACATTAGTAGTAATTCCAGCTAGAGGTGGTTCTAAGGGGATCCCAAGAAAAAATGTTAGATTTATGGCGGGAAGACCTTTGATTTCATATGCCATAAGTTGTGCGAAAAATAGTAAGAATCAGTTTGAGGTTGTTGTTACATCTGATGATGAAGAGATTAAGTTAGTAGCGTCTAAATATGGTGCACAAATTGTTGATAGACCAGCAAGTCTCGCTGGAGACAAAATTACACTTGACCCAGTAATTTATCAAGCTGTCGAATTTATGGAAACAAAAAAAGGATACAGATATGATTATGTAATTACTATGCAGCCAACTTCACCACTGCTTTCGGTAAATACACTAGACAGTGCATTTGATTTTTTTATTGCAAATGATTTTGATACGGTTATAAGCGGTGTAAATGATCCTAGATTGTCATGGAGGGTGGAAAATGGGATTTGTATTCCAAATTATAGTGAACGTGTAAATAGGCAATATATGAAGAAAGACTTAAAAGAAACAGGAGCATTTGTAATTTCCAAAAGAGATTTTATTAAGCCTACAGGAAGATTTGGTAGAAAAATATCAATATATGAGATGCCGGAGAGGGAAGCGGGAGACATAGATACGCCACAAGATTGGTGGATAGCCGAAACTGAATTGAATAAAAAAAATATTTTAATAAGGGTAGATGGCTATTCTAGGATTGGAATGGGTCACATATATAGAGGATTACAGTTGGCTGCTGGTTTTATTGAACATAAAGTAATGTTTGTCATAAGCAATAAATCGGATATAGGAATTGAAAAAATAAATGAAAGCCATTATCCGTATAAAGTTATCTCGGACAATAAAGAAATAATTGATATTATTAAGGATTTTAAGGCGGATATAGTAATAAATGATATTTTAAATACAGATGTTGAGTATGTTAAAAGCTTAAAATCTGTTGGAGTAAGGGTAGTTAATTTTGAAGACGAAGGAGAGGGGGCACAATATGCCGATGCTGTAATTAATGCATTATATGAAAAAGACAATCCTGAAAGAAATACATTCTATGGCTCTGATTATTATTTAATAAGAGATGAATTTGTTATAAATTCTTCTAATAGAAGGTTTAGTAATCATGTTAATAATATATTAATATTATTTGGTGGCACAGATCCGTGTAATCTAACTAATAAAACAGTTCATGCACTTTTAAAATTAAGCAATGTGCATATAACAGTTATTTTAGGTTTGGGATATAATTACTATGATGAAGTGGTTAAGTTAACAGAAAATCACGATAATTTTGAAATAGTACAAAATGTTAAAATGATGTCAGAATTTATGGGAAAAGCGGATATTGCTATATCTTCTCAGGGAAGAACAATGCTTGAATTAGCAGCGATGGGAGTTCCTACAATAATTATGTCAGAAAATGAAAGAGAAGCAACACATGAGTTTGGTACTATAAAAAATGGTTACTTAAATTTAGGCTCAGGTTTAGAGGTTTCAGAAAATACAATTTATGAAACAATAAATTGGTTAATACAATGTCCTCAGATTAGAAGAAATATGAGCCAACAAATGTTGGAAAAAGACTTGTTACACGGGTATGATAGAGTAAAAAAGATTGTTTTGGGTCAGCAATAAAGGACATAGTGGAGGTTAAAAATGAATAAACCATATATAATTGCAGAAATGGGAGTAAATTTTTATGACACAGCAAAAGTATTAGGGATAACGCCTTTAGAGGCCGCAAAATTATATATTGATAAGGCCGCAGAGGCAGGTATTGACTGTGCAAAGTTTCAATCCTATAAGGCAGGTACGATTGTTTCAAAAAATTCACCTGCGTATTGGGATACATCTAAGGAAACTACTAAGACACAATATGAATTATTTTTAAAGTTTGATAGTTTTGGTAGAAGAGAATATCAAGAATTGTGTGATTATACACATTCAAAAGGGATGGATTTTACTTCAACGCCATTTGATTATGAATCAGCGGATTATTTGGAGAACATGGTGGATTTTTATAAAATATCATCATCAGATTTATCAAATATACCATTTATAAAGCATATTGGAAAAAAAGGCAAACCTGTTTATATTTCAGTGGGGGCATCATATTTGTCAGAAGTTGATGTTGCAATAAGAGCGCTAAAAGAAAGTGGATGTAAGGATATAGTTATCTTTCATTGTGTACTTTCATATCCGACTAATCCTAAAGATGCAAACCTGAGAGTAATTGAAACATTAAAGAAAACATTTCCTGATATTAGGGTTGGATTTAGCGACCATGTTGCACCAGATGATACTATGATGACACTGGCAACAGCATATTTGATGGGAGCTGAAGTAATTGAAAAACATTTTACGCTGGATAAGTCATTACCAGGAAATGATCATTATCATGCGGGAAATCCGGAAGATTTTAAAAAAGCAATTCGAAATTTTGAATGGATTGATATGGTTTTGGGGGCACCAGAAAAAACAGTATTGAATTGTGAAATTGTTCCAAGAAGAGAAGCACGTAGATCGCTGGTTCTTACCAGAGATATGAAAGAGGGAGAGATAATTGGGGAAAAGGATGTCATGGCTAAGCGCCCAGGGACGGGTATTTCACCAGAATATTGTAATATAGTAATTGGGCGTAAAGTGAGAAGAGATCTTGACGAGGATACAATACTTACATGGGATATGATTTAAATGTGGTATAATATCACAATAATAATGTAGCATAAATTTTGTATGAAAGGATAATGCTTACAATGATAGAAAAGTCGGTTGGAGTAAAAATGTATCAATTAGCAGAGGAGTTATTCCCAATTTGCAGAAGTATAACGGGTGAAGGAATTAGGTATACTTTGAATAGATTAAAAAAGGAAGTTCCACAAATAGTGTTGCATGAGATTCCAACGGGAACTAAAGTGTTCGACTGGGTTGTTCCAAAGGAATGGGAGATTTCGGAAGCGTATATTGAAGACATGAAGGGAAATAGAATTGTAGATTTTCAAAAAAACAATTTACATGTCGTGGGATATTCAATTCCTATAGATGCGATTGTTTCAGGAGACGAATTGCAAGCTCATTTGTACTCTCTTCCAGAACATCCAGATTGGATTCCGTATGTAACAAGCTATTATAAGGAAAGATGGGGGTTTTGTGTTACTGAAAATTCTCGAAAAAAGCTGACTGATAATCAATACCATGTTGTTATAAAGAGCAAATTGTTTGATGGCAGTTTGACATATGCAGAATTATTAATTCCGGGACAAGTATCGGATGAGATATTTTTCTCAACTTATGCATGTCATCCTTCTATGGCAAATAATGAGCTTTCTGGACCTGTTGTTCAAATTGAATTAGCAAAATTGTTAATGAGTCGAAAAAATAAGTATAGTTATAGATTGATTTGGATACCAGAAACAATAGGTTCAATTACATATTTATCAAAAAATTTAGATTACATGAAGGAGCATATTATAGCTGGATATAATATTACATGTGTTGGTGATGATAGAGCTGTTTCATACATTCAAAGTAGAAAAGGAAATACAATTGCAGATAGAGCAGCAAAAAATGTTTTGAAATATATAGCACCAGATTATATGGAATATAGTTATTTGAATCGTGGTTCAGATGAGCGTCAGTATAATGCACCAGGAATTGACTTGCCAGTATGTAGTATATGTAGAACAAAATTTCATGAATATCCAGAATATCATACAAGTGCAGATGATTTGAAATTAATTAGTCCAAAAGGATTAGAAAAATCATATTATATATATAAAGAAATCATTCAAGCACTAGAGGTAAACGAAATATATAGAATAAATTGTTTATGTGAGCCACAATTAGGACCTAGGGGCTTATATCCTACAGAATGTTTTAATAGATCTTCTATTGCTGTAAAAGATATGATGGATTTTATAGCATATGCAGATGGAACAATGGATTTGATTGAAATAAGTGATAAAATTAATGTTCCAGTAAAGAAATTGGATGAAATAGCACAAGTACTTTTAAAAGCAAATTTATTTACCAAAAAATAATTGTCTATAATATATGAAAAATAGGAGCTGTTTTATGATAAAAAATGTTTTAGATTACCTGGAATATAATGCAATTAAACTGCCCAATCATATTGCATTTAAAGAACAGAATAATGAAGTTACCTATTCAGAAACTGTTAAGTTGGCAAGAAACATGGGTATAAATATTTATAATAAAATAGGGGGAATAAATAATAGACCTATTATTGTCTATATTGAAAAAAGTATATCTTGTTTAATTAGTATGCTGGCGGTGTTATATAGTGGAAATTGTTATGTATGTGTCGACCCATCTATGCCTAAAGAAAGATTAAATGCTATAGTTGATAATTTAAAGCCAATCGCTATTATATATAATGAAGAATCAGAAAATTTAAAAGAAATACAAGAAACGTCGGAAATGCAAAAGTTTTCTGTTGAGATCCTAATGAATGATTGTGTGGAAAACTGTGCAGAAATAGCAAATAATATACGTTCAAAAATAATAGATACGGATCCAGCATATATTTTATATACATCGGGTTCTACAGGAATTCCAAAGGGAAGTGTTATATCGCATAAGTCGATTATTGCGTATGCAGAATGGTTGACAAATACTTTTGATTTTAATAGTGATACCGTGTTTGGAAGTCAGACACCATTTTATTTTAGCATGTCTGTTTTGGATGTGTATTCGACAATTAGGAATGGGGCAACATTAGTTATTATTCCAAAAAAATATTTTTCATTTCCAATTAAGTTATTAGATTTTATAAATCAAAATAACATAAATACAATTTATTGGGTTCCCTCTGCACTTGCAATAGTGGCAAGGTGTGGGGCATTAAATTATATCTCAATACCACAGGTGAATAAGATTTTGTTTGCAGGTGAGGTGATGCAAACAAAAATTTTAAATAAGTGGAAAGAGTATTTGCCTAAAGCTTTATATGCTAATTTATTCGGACCAACAGAAATTACAGATATTGCATTATATTATATTGTTGATAGGGATTTTTCTAATGATGAGCCTTTACCAATAGGTAAATGTTGTACAAACATGGATGCATTTGCGTTAAATCAAGCTGGGGAAAAGGTTAAAGATAATGAGATTGGAGAGTTGTATTTTAGAGGTTCGTTTGTTGGATTTGGGTATTATAATTCACCAGAAAAAACAAAAGAAATGTTTGTACAAAATCCTTTAAATAAAGCTTACCCAGAGACTGTATATAAAACAGGCGACTTAGTTAAGAAAAATGAGTATGGTGAGTATATGTACATGGGAAGAGCTGATACGCAGATAAAGCATAGCGGATATCGGATTGAGCTTGGAGAAATAGAACATGCAGCTAATTCATTAGAGGAAGTTGATTCAAGTGTTGCATTATATGATGTTTCATGTGATAATATAATGTTAGTTTATCAGGGAAGTATAGAAAGCAATGAATTGCTTGAAAATCTACAGAAATTATATTTACCAAGCTATATGTTGCCTGAGAAGATTATAAAGATTAATAGAATGCCTTATAATGCAAATGGAAAAATTGATAGAGTATTATTAAAAAAGGAATACGTGGAAGGAGTTTAAAAGTGTCTGATATTTTAAAAAATATAATGGGAAAGATTGAAAGCATCAATCCTGGAATTAAATTCAATGAGGATACAGATTTGTTTGAAACAGGTATTTTGGATTCTATGTCTATATTTAACAAGGTATTGCCAATTTTAGAGGATGACTATAAGATTAATGTACATCCGTTAGAATTAGTTCCAGAAAATTTTGAGACACCGAAAAAAATTGCTGAGTACATAAGCAGGAAGGCACAGCATAATGAAACAGTATAAAAATATTTCTGAAATTGCAAAAAGCTTTGGAGTAACTAAAGGTGATTTTATTTATTTATCATCAGATATAATGGCACTTGCCTTTATAACAAAAAAAAATGAGGGAATATTTGATGCAAATAAGATTATAGATTGTTTTATTGATGAAATAACGGAAGAAGGTACATTAGTCATACCAACATTTAACTTTGACTTTAGTAATATTGGTTTTTATGATATTAAGAAAACTAAATGTACAACTGGAGCGTTAGGAAATGTAGCTTTGGAACGTCCTGACTTTAAAAGAACAAGAAATCCTATGCATTCTTTTGCCGTTTGGGGAAAGTATCAGGATATATTGTGTAATATTAAAAATAATAATTCATTTGGAAAAGACTCACCTTTTGCATTTATGTATAATAATAATGCCATTCAGATTATGTTGGGAACAGACTATCAAAGAAGCATGACATTTGTGCATTATGTTGAAGCAGAAGCTAAAGTTCCGTACAGATTTTTAAAAGAATTTTGGGGAACATATGTTGATGAGCTTGGCAATCGTAGACAGATAAGAATAGAGTATCCAGCTAGATATTATGAATATGGTAGTGTAGAAAAGTTTAATAGAATAGGTAGCATACTGGAACAAAATAATATTTCGGATGTGATTTATTTTAATGATATTAAATCATATAAAGTAAAATTGAATCCGAGTTATGAATATATTTTTTCAGATGCAGTAAATAATCAATGTAGAAATCTATATGATTTTAGTGTTGATAGGTCTTTGATATGGAAATGATTTAAAGTAGGTGTCAAATCTCACTATAACGGATCTTGTCCATTTTGTTGTTAATAAGTTACTTTGCGATTGTCGAATCTGATCTGTATATAACTCTCATTGAAAGGTCTTTGGATGGATTAATACTTTTATAGGAAGCATATGATATACGATTCATGATGGCATCGGCAAGAGTTTTTTCACCGTTACAAATTGGTTGATATCAGTTACTTTCGCGAAAATGAGAGTAAAAATTTGTTTAGAATTATTATCAGAATTAACATTACGCTTAAATCCAGTTACAGCATCAATACCATCTTCAAAATATTTTTTCATGGTATTAGTAACTGTTGCAGACATACACCATTTGATTTTGCAGACTGCTCATTGGTCAATATTTTTCCGTGGGATTCATCTAGGTTAATAATGATCTGGCATCTGCATCGAATGGTTTTGGATGTTTTATTTTTTCGGATGACAGACTTTAAGCTTTTTAATTCATCATCTGTAAGTTCTATTTTATATTTTTTAGGTCTTGCCATAGGAAATCACAGCCGTTTCTTTTTATTATACAAAAACGGCAATAATTGCCAGAAATATTTGACGAAATATTAATATGTCTGTACACTAGTTTCAATTTATTGATTCCATTGCTTATAAAATAATTGTTTTAAACCTATGAAGTTTATTAGACTGCTGGTTTATAAAGGGCATGGGGAAGCGGTATATACAAACAAAAAATAGATTTACAATAAATAGTATAAAAAATAATTGTTTCTCTTTTTATGAATGCCATTTCCAAGGGGCGGAAATGGCATAATTTTAGATGGAATAAGTATCATATAAAATTCTCAAGCATATAAAAGGCGGGTTACTATGGAGAATATATTATATATCAGAGTAGATGGAAATGAACAAATTGGTACGGGACATATAATGAGATGCCTTGCAATTGCAGAGACTTTGAGAAGAAACAAAACAGATGTTGTATTTATTGTTGCAGATACAAGATCAGAAAGTTTAATTTTGAATAAAGGTTTCAAGACTATTTGCCTTAACACAATTTGGAATAAGCTCGATAGTGAGATTGAGATTATTGCGCAGATTTTGGTTGAAGAAAATATAAGGGAACTATTAATAGACGACTACTTTGTGACAGAAAATTATTTAAAAAGGCTTAGTGCTCTAACAAATATTTTTTACATAGATGATATGAATGATTTTATATATCCCGTTTCAACGGTGATAAATTGTAATTTTTATGCTGAAGATTTAAATTATATTGAACGTTACAGGCATGCAGATCTTATGACAAAGTTTTATCTTGGACCGTCATTTGCTCCACTGCGGGCTGAATTTATCGGATTGCAGCATAGAAAATACCATGGTTTGAATAAGATTCTTATAACATCAGGAGGAACAGATAAATATAATGTAATAGGCAATATTCTGGAATGTCTGATGAATGATAGTAATTTTAGAACAAAAGATATATATTGCATACTTGGAAAGTTTAATTTTAACCAAGAAACACTTATAAAAAAATATGGTTTATCTGATAATGTTCACCTGTTGAGTAATGTGACCAATATGAGTGAACTGATGCTTGAATGCGATGTATGTATTACTGCAGGTGGTACAACGGTATATGAGTTATGTGCGTGTGGAATTCCATCAATTATCTACAGAATTGCAGATAATCAGATAATGTGCTCTGACAAGCTTTCGGAAATAAAACTTATTCATTGTGCAGGCGATGTAAGATATAATATGACAGGATGTCTTGACAATATTGTGTCAGAACTGATGAGATTAAGTAATCGCGAGTTATGGGAAAGTATTAGCTATAGAATGCAGGAATATGTTGATGGAAGAGGATGTGAGAGAATAGCAAAAATACTGTTAAATTCTGATTGAAATAAAGGTATAATCAGATAAGCAATATTTTCTTATTTATTGAGACTGGAGACGTTAAATCTATTGTATAACCGGAAATATTATGATATATTTAATCACACAATTAGTTTATTACGAGGTGGCAATTTATGTGCGGAATAGTAGGTTTTACAGGTGAGCATCAGGCAGCACCGATTATATTAGATGGTCTTTCCAAGCTGGAATATCGTGGTTATGACTCAGCGGGTATGGCTGTTCGCGATGGAGAGGGAGAATATCAGATAGTTAAGGCTAAGGGAAGACTTAAGGCTCTTTCCGAGAAAACAGATGACGGAAACGCTGTATGTGGTACTTGCGGTATAGGGCATACCAGATGGGCTACACATGGTGAGCCTTCTGAGATTAATGCCCATCCGCATATGTCAGATGATGGGAATGTTGTTGGCGTACATAATGGTATTATTGAAAATTACCAGGAACTTAAAGAGAAGCTTATTAGAAAAGGATATACTTTTTATTCATCAACAGATACAGAGGTAGCCATAAAGCTTGTGGATTATTACTATAAGAAATATGAGCATACTCCTGTTGATGCAATTAACCATGCGATAGTGCGTATCCGCGGTTCCTATGCACTTGCACTTATGTTCAAGGATTATCCGGAAGAGATTTTTGTTGCTAGAAAAGACAGTCCGATGATTCTTGGTGTAGATAATGGAGAGTCATATCTTGCCTCCGATGTACCGGCTATCCTTAAGTACACGCGAAACGTATATTATATTGGTAACATGGAGATGGCGCGTCTTAAAAAGGGAGAGATTACTTTTTATAACCTTGATGGTGATGTGATAGAAAAGGAACTTGTTGAGATTAAGTGGAATGCCGAAGCTGCTGAGAAAGCGGGCTATGAGCATTTCATGATGAAAGAGATTCATGAGCAGCCGCGCGTGATTGCGGATACGCTTCATTCTGTTTATAAGGATGGAGTGCTTGATTTATCATCAGTTGGTCTTGCAGATGAAGACATCAAGAAAATTTCACAGATTTATATAGTGGCATGCGGTTCGGCGTATCATGTTGGAGTTGTTGCGCAGTATGTTATAGAAGACCTTGCAAAAATTCCGGTGAGAGTTGATGTGGCATCGGAGTTCAGATACCGCAGGCCGATTCTTAAAAGTGATGATCTGGTTATAATCATCAGCCAGTCGGGCGAGACGGCAGACAGCCTTGCAGCGCTTCGTCTTGCAAAGGAGAAGGGCGTCAAGACACTCGCCATTGTAAATGTTATAGGCAGCTCCATTGCGCGCGAGGCGGATAGTGTATTCTATACGCTTGCCGGTCCGGAGATTGCGGTTGCTACAACAAAGGCATACAGCACACAGCTTATCGCCTCCTACTGTCTTGCAATCCAGTTCGCCAAAGTTCGCGGTGAGATAACACAGGCACGGTGCGCAGATATGCTTTCAGAGCTTGAGACACTTCCGGATAAGGTCAAGAAGATACTTGGTGATAAAGAACGTATCCAGTGGTTTGCTGCTAAGCAGGCTAACATGCGTGATATTTTCTTTATAGGGCGTGGTATTGATTATGCTGTGAGCCTTGAGGGAAGCCTGAAACTCAAGGAAATATCCTATATCCATAGTGAGGCTTATTCTGCCGGAGAACTCAAGCACGGCACAATCAGCCTTATCGAGGATGGAACTCTTGTGATAGGAACTCTCACACAGGATGCTCTCTACGAAAAGACAGTGAGCAACATGGTTGAGTGCAAGAGCCGTGGCGCGTACCTTATGGGGCTTACAACCTACGGAAACTATGAGACTGAGGAAACCTGTGACTTTACGGTATACATTCCTAAGACGGATGCATATTTCACAGCGTCACTTGCAGTTATACCGCTTCAGCTTCTTGGCTATTATGTATCGGTGGCTAAGGGGCTTGATGTGGACAAACCAAGGAATCTGGCTAAGAGCGTTACGGTAGAATAGTACATGGTAGAGTATTAATGTGTTCATGTAGCATTTTTATGGTTGATGAAGGACTTGATAATGGAGACATTCTATATCAAAAAGAAGTGAATTTTGATGATACGGAAGAAAGTTTTGAATCATCCTATATTAAACTTCATGATGAAATAGTGTGTTTGTTTAAGGCGCATTGGGAGGAAATTAAAGGTTGTTCATTCGTTTCCTATCCTCAAAAAGTAGAAGGGAGTTTCCATCTATATAAAGAATTAAAAAGATTGTTTTTTGAAATTGATTTCAAGTATACAGATAATGTATTGGAAACAAGGAAAAATATAATGAACTAAAGACAAGGCTGTAGTTAGGTAGCCATGAATAGTATGTCAGAAATTTTGAGTGGAGAACTTACCCCAAAAAGATGAATGTTATTTGTGTTTATACTCAAAAAGATAAATGGATTTAGGAGATAAGTAGTGAAGTATCGAAAGCAGTGGATAGAAGCTCTTAGAGGATATGGCGCAATTGCAGTGTTAAATTGTCATGTGATTCCTGCGTTAATACCAGATTGGAAGAAGACAATAATTGGAAAAATTATTGAATTTTCGCCGGTAGGAATACTAATTAGTGGTGGTATTCCTATTGCATTTTTTCTTGTTTTGACAGGATTTGGAATGGCAAATAAGGCGAGTACAATCACAATTAGAAAAGTGCCTTTAGAAGTAATAAAAAGGTATTTTAGACTAATGCTAATGACATTTATGTGCTGTCTGTTTGTTTCAATTCTTATTAGACATGGTTTTTATGCGCAATCATTTACAGTGAGACCAGAGGTAAGCATAGTTCGTTGGATGGATAGTAGTAAGAATATACAAAGTGCTTTATACGATGCGGCATATCGTGTTTTTTTTAAGGGTGCAAGTGCTTTGATTGGTCCATTTTGGATGTTAAGATGGGAGTTTTTTGGTGCTGTTTTAGCAATGCTGGCAATGTTGCTGTTAAAAAAAGTACAGCCAATGACACAGCTTGGCGTGATAATGATAGTAACCGCATTGTTTTTATGTCTAAATTGGTTGTATTGTTTCATGGTTTTGGGAGGCATGGCAATTACAGTAATGTTAGAAGTGGTTAATTCTAAGCTAAATATAAAAGAATTTGGGCAGAAACACTGTAAAAAGCTGATAATAGTGGGAATATTACTTTTATGGGTATGTAAATACTATGTATATACTCCATTTCAGCAAATAAGAAGTTATGAATATCTTGCAGCGTCTGCATGGTGTTTGATTTTATTAGGTGGTAATATTCTTGAGGAGACACAAAATGTACATGCAGTTGTATTAGGCGATAAATGCATGCAGTTTCTTGGGAAATCCGGCTTTGTAAATACCAATGGATCAATTTACGCTGCATGGTCATTGAGTATATGCTTTCCGGTATATTAGTGCATGCTTTTTGTAACATAGTGTATGAACATAGATAAAAGTGTATATTATGTTACAATATCGTACACATAGCCATCATTGGAATAATATAAAAAAGCTTAATAAAGTTACTGCAGCGACCGATATAATATATATAACTTTAATTCGGAGGACGCTTAATGAGAAAGTTTTTGCCTTTTGCAGTAATGACAGGAATAATGTTGAATCCATTTACAGCAGCGTATATTAAGAATGATTTATATGCTTCTTTCAATGTAAATGAATATGAGCTAACATCAGAAAATGATGATGCAAGTAATAATAGTACACATACATATGGATATGTGGCTAATGAATGGGATAATAATGCGCCGGTTTATGAAAGTGATTTTTCACTATATAACGAGATTCCATATAGATTTCCCGATGACATGTCTGTTTTTAAAAATACTTATCCGGTTACGCGGGACCAGAATCCTTATGGTTCATGTTGGGCGTTTGCATCGTTGGGACTTGCAGAATTTGATTTGATTAATGACGGAAATGCTGATAGCAGTATTGATTTGAGCGAACTTCAGCTTATATATTTTTTGTTTAATTCAGTTACAGACCCATTAGGCGGTACGGAGGGAGATTTTGCATATTACTATAATGCTAATGCCTCAACATCGTATTTGGACTATGGTGGAAATTATGAAATGGCATCAAGGAGATTGTCGCAATGGGTAGGTGGGATTCCGGAAGCGGAGGTTCCATATTCGAACGCTTCCATGGTTCTTTCTAATGGACTGGATAGTAAATATGCATACAATTTTAATGTTGCGCATTTACGCAATGTGTATAGAATTTCACTGAGGCACAACGCTGATGATGTAAAACAGCAGATTATGGAACATGGAGCTGTTGGTGTTATGTACTATCACGATGATTTTAATCTTTCTTCAACTCCTGATGGTACAGTGTATAATTATTATGATACAGCAGCTTCAGGCGGTGGACATGCTGTGATGATAGTTGGATGGGATGATACATACTCGAGGAATAATTTTGCGTGGGCTCAGCCGGCTAATGATGGGGCATGGCTTATTCGTAATAGCTGGGGAAATTATATTGATTACTTCTGGATGTCATATGAGACAGCGTCATTGCAAGATACAGCGTGGGTGTTTGATTTTGAGGCAAGTGATGAGTATGACAACAACTATCAGCTAGATGGTGGACTTGAGACATATTCCGTGAGCTATACAACAATGGCTAATGTTTTTACCGCTAAAAATGACAATGAAGTTAAGTCAGAGACATTAAAGGCAGTATCGTTGTCGACATCAATGTCAACCAATGTAAATTATACTATAGAAGTTTATACTGATTTGACAGATGAAAAAAATCCGTTAAGTGGAACCAAACAGGAGAGTGCCACAACACAGGGGACAACTGCCTATGCTGGCAGGTATACTATTGAGTTAAATAATGAGGTAAAAATTGTTCCGGGAAGTAGATTTGCTATTGTTGTGAGCGTTGATAAGCCGGCTCTTGACTGTGAGCAGGCTACATGCATAGCGAATGGTGAGAATTTTTCTAATATGATTTGGGAGCGCAGGGTCAGCCTTAATGATGGAAAAACATTTTATAAATACGGAGATAAGTTTTATGCGTACCCTTCTAACTTACGTGTAAAAGCATTTACAACGGATGACGAGAATACATCGAACATACCGGATGTGCCGGAAACTCCGAGTGAGCCGGATGTCCCGGATGTGCCGGAGACCCCGAGCAAGCCGGATAACCCGGACGTTCCAGATGTGCCGGAAACTCCGAGTGAGCCGGATGTCCCGGATGTGCCGGAGACCCCGAGCGAGCCGGATAACCCGGACGTTCCAGATGTGCCGGAAACCCCGAGCGAGCCGGATATCCCGGACGTTCCGGAAGTACCGGATGTTCCAAGTGAGCCAGATATACCGGATGTGCCGGAAACCCCGAGTGAGCCGGATGTCCCGGATGTCCCGGATGTGCCGGATACTCCGGACGTTCCTGCAACCCCGGATATACCGGAATTACCATCATATACTATAGGAGAGCTTGACTATTCGCCGGTATTTAATGCAAATTACTATTATCCACATAATGCTGACTTAGCGAATGCGTTTGGAAAAGATGCACAGGCATTGTTTAATCATTTTATTAGTTATGGTATTTATGAGGGAAGACAGGCATGCGAGTCTTTTAACCCTTTGAATTATAGAAATAATTATCGGGATTTAGATGCCGCATTTGGAGAAGATTTGTCTGCATATTATGCTCATTACATAAAATACGGAAAAGCAGAGGGAAGAAGCGGTGTTAATATTAATACACCTGATACTGTTCCGGATTATACGCCGGATGTTAAACCGAATTATGATTATGTAATTGATGGAATTGATTATTCGGTTGTGTTTGACGCAGATTACTATTATAGCACACATCGAGATGTCGCCAATGCATTTGGGAAAGACAATAAAGCTTTATTCAATCATTTTATGACATATGGCATATATGAGGGAAGACAGGCAAATATAGAGTTCAATGTTGAAGCATACAGGGAAAGATATAGAGATCTTTCTGAAACATTTGGTTCTGATATCAGAACTTATTATATTCACTATATTCTATATGGTAAGGCTGAAGGAAGAAGTGCAGTGGGAGGTAGTGGATATATATATGATGGTATAGACTATTCGGCTGTATTTGATTCAGGATATTATCATGACCATTATGGTGATTTGGCTAATGCCTTCGGTTCCGACAGCGTAGCTCTGTTTGAACATTTTGTAAAATATGGTATGGATGAGGGAAGACAGGCAAGCACTGGTTTTAATGTATATACATATATGAACAGGTATCGTGATTTGAATGCTGCATACGGAAGTGATTTGAAAATGTACTATCAGCATTATATAAAGTATGGAATCTCAGAAGGAAGAAGCGCACAGTAGAGAAGATAAGTTTTTGTATATTGATTATGCCATCCATATCGGATGGCATAATCAATATATATGGAAGAAATGGAGAATATTGATGAACAGAGTATTAGAAAACAATAATTTAAAGGTAACAATAAGCGACTCAGGTGCCGAGCTTATCAGTGTATGGGATAAGAGCCGTAATGCCGAGCGTATATGGAGAGGTGATTCGGCGGTATGGGGAAGACATGCACCGATTCTTTTTCCGTTTGTCGGAAAGGTTGCCGGCGGAAAGTACAGCTACAGGGGAAGAGAGTATAAGATGACATCGCATGGCTTTGCGCGCGACAGGCAGTTTGAGCTTGTCAGTGAGGATGGAGGGTCTGTGACACATGTGCTTAGGTGGAATGAGGAGAGTCTTACGGTGTATCCGTTTGAATTTGCACTGTATGTGAAGCACAGCCTTGAAAATGCGGATTCGCGTTTGGTGAAGGTGGAATGGAGGGTTGTCAATGAAGCTGTTGAGGGCGGAGAGGATATGCTGTACGGAATTGGCGGGCATCCTGCGTTTACATTTCCGAGGGATGTGAAGCCGGTTGACTGTTCGCTGAGAATATATGGTGGAACGGCGGCTGTTAATGGGAATAATATAAGTGATAACGTAGCCACCAGAAGGGAATTGAGATATCACCTTCTGAATACGGCGGGCTGTATTGATATGTCACAGGAGTATGTGCTTGATATGCCGGAGAGCTGTGCTAGGATAACGGAGAATATGTTCGATAAGGATGCGCTTATTGTTCTGGATAATCAGGTGAACCACATTGAGCTTCTTGATGCGGCGGGAAAGGCTTATGTGACCATGGATTGTCAGGGCTTTCCTTATTTTGGAATATGGTCGAAGGAGGTTGATGAATTTATCTGTCTTGAGCCATGGTATAGCGTTGCCGATGTCGCAGGCTATGATGGAAATATTGAAAACAAGGCAGGAATGCAGCGGCTTGCAGCTGGGGACAGCAGGGAGTACGCGTATACGATTACCTTCTAAAAATATACAGTTTCTGAGTGCTGCGTGAAGGTGACGAACACGAATATTATATATTTTAGTACAAAATTATTCTGTAAAAAACGGAATTTTTTGTTAGTCAGCTCAGGATGTAAAACATGCCGATTTAATCTATGAATGTATTGGACATGCTTCACGCCGTGATTATAATTACACGGAAAAATAAAGGGCAAATGTATAAGGAGTTTTATGAATAAAATACATAATAAAATAATAAAAATAGTAATAAGCTTTGCGCTCACGCTTGGTGTAATTTTAGGTGTGGCGGGAAGCTTTTATGAGAAAACATCTGCAGACGGGGATGAAAGTAATTTTACAAACCTGATTATTTTTATGAGATTTGCGGGTGAGGATGAGTTTATTGATGATGTATATGAGAATACGTCGGTAAGAAAAATAACGGACAACTCCTACAATACGGCAATGTACAACGTCAGCGACTATTATAGGAATGTTTCGGATAACAAATGCCGCATAAGGAGCGTATATCTGTTAGATAATGGTGGGTCGATTAAGCTGTCGCATGAGAGGGGCTATTACGCGGAGTACAGTGAGACAAATCCAATCGGTTATAAGAACAGCGGTGAGGCGGGAGCCCGTATGTATGAGCTGAAGCGTGAGTGGTCGGATGCGGTGACAAAGGCGGTTGAGGCTGGCAACAGGATATCCAATTATGATGGGACTGTCAATTATGGTTATGATGAGCTTGACAAGGATGGGGATGGCTGCATAGATTCCATAACGATAATTTATAAAAATACAACGCAGAGCAACATAGCGGTAGGCTGGGGCTCACCCTTGTGGAATTATAAGGATTATGCTGATTATTTAGTGATTAATACGGATAAGGGAAGCGTAAAGAGCAGAATGTATGTCCAGCTGACCAACTCGTACACAAAGCCGGATGGAGATACGCTGGGTTATCTTTATAAGGATTCACAGGGGAATGTCATAGTGTCGCAGGCAGCGGCTATCCATGAGATGGGGCATATAATGGGGTTGAAGGATCTATACAATTCTTCACAGAGTTCTCCGGTGTATTACATGTCTGTGATGGCAAAGCATATGTCACCGGTTCCGCAGTTTCCTTCGGTAAAGGAAAAGGAGGTTCTCGGCTGGGTTGAGGACGGAGACGTTCAGACAATTACAGCCTCAGGTGAGTATAGTCTAAGGGCACTTGGAACTGCAGGACATGGAATTGCAGGATATAAGCTGGATATTCCGGAGAAGGGAAAGACGCTTTATCTGGAATACAGGAATTTTGCGTCAAATGGAAACAAGTATGATTCCCAGTACAAGGAGCTGTATAAAACAAATGGCAAAAGAGTTGACAGTCTGCCGATGAAGTCAGGTCTGGTATGTTACCTTATTGATACAGGGACAAAATTTCCGAATAATATGAACTCATCACCTTCTAAGTGGAATTATCAGGTGCTGGGCAATCAATATTCTACGATGGTTGATGCGGCGGTTGGAGTAGATGAGGAAAAGTGGATTACAGATAATCTTAGTATCATGGTGACGGCGATTGATGGCAATACACTTACTTTTACAATAGAAGGAAATTTTGCGGAGCATATTCACAGTGGGGGACAGGCAACCTGCGTCAGCCGCGCCAGATGTTCAGTCTGTCATCAGGAATATGGTGAATTTGATGATAGCAGACATGAACATACCATGGTTAGAGGTGCCAAGGCATCGAGCTGTACAGAAGCTGGATACACGGGCGACACATATTGTACGGATTGCAATAAAATGCTGAGCATTGGTTCAGACATAGACATGATTGCGCATGAATTAGAGCATGTGGAGGCACGGGCAGCTACCGCAGCAAGGGAAGGAAACATAGAGTATTACTATTGTAAAGTATGTGGAGAGTGTTTTCTTGACAAAAATGCAGCTGATACCATAAAAATAGCTGATACAATAATACCTAAGCTGGCGCCGGTAATCATAGCCGGAAATGATGCAGCTATAGATGCTTCCTTAGGTAAGAGTGCTGTATTCAGGTCGAATGCGGCATTTGCCGATTTCATACGCGTTGAACTTGACAGCAAGGAGCTTGTAGAGGACAAGGACTACATTGTAAAGGAAGGAAGTATAATAGTAACACTTATGCCTGAGGTTATCAGCAATCTGTCTGAGGGAAGCCATAAGCTTGCTATAGTGTCTTCAGGTGGAACAGCAATCGCAAATTTCTCTGTAACGAAACCGCAGCAGCCAAGCAGCGAGGAGCAGTCAAGCAGCGAGGAGCAGCCGAGCAGCGAGGAGCAGTCAAGCAGCGAGGAGCAGCCAAGCAGCGAGGAGCAGTCAAGCAGCGAGGAGCAGCCAAGCAGCGAGGAGCAGTCAAGCAGCGAGGAGCAGCCAAGCAGCGAGGAGCAGTCAAGCAGCGAGGAGCAGCCGAGCAGCGAGGAGCAGTCAAGCAGCGAGGAGCAGCCGAGCAGCGAGGAGCAGTCAAGCAGCGAGGAGCAGCCAAGCAGCGAGGAGCAGTCAGGCAGTGAGGAGCAGCCGAGCAGTGAGGAGCAGTCAGGCAGTGAGGAGCAGTCAAGTAGCAATGCGGCAATAGGTGGCGAATCGGAATCGAATGGTAATTTGGCCGGAAGTGCCACGGAAACAATAAGCGCTGATGGGAACGGTACCGAGGATGGTGTTGTCCATATATCTCCGAGTACCGGAGGGAAAATTCAGATAAAGGCATGGGCTGTTGTTGGCACATTCCTGATGGGGGCATTTATATTTTTAAGAAAGAGAAGATAAAGATGTTCTCTACCTGAAATAAAAAGTGCTGCCTAAGCCTGTCAGCAATTTTAAATAATTGGAAAAATATTATTTGCCTTATCATATCATTACATGAAATTGAAAAATGAGTTATTGCTCATAGAAATTGAAAAATGAGTCATTGCCATATTGTTCAAAAGATTTAAATATGATATAGTTAAACGCAGATTATAATTTGTAAGGTGATACAGCCTATTGGTTATAAACATGTGAGTATATGATTGAATTTTTGCGAGGTGAAAATTTATGTGCGGAATAGTAGGTTTTACGGGTGAGCATCAGGCTGCACCGATTATACTGGATGGTCTTTCTAAGCTTGAGTATCGTGGTTACGATTCAGCGGGTATGGCTGTCCGTGATGGAGATGGAGAGTACCAGATAGTCAAGGCAAAGGGCAGGCTTAAGGCTCTTTACGAGAAAACGGATGGAGGAAATGCAGTGTATGGTACCTGCGGCATAGGTCATACAAGATGGGCAACCCATGGTGAGCCATCGGAGGTCAATGCACACCCTCATATGGCAGATGATGGAAATGTTGTTGGTGTACATAATGGTATTATAGAGAATTATCAGGAGCTTAAGGAAAAGCTTGTCAAGAACGGTTATTCCTTCTATTCATCGACAGATACCGAGGTTGCGGTAAAGCTTGTTGATTACTACTACAAGAAGTATGAGCACACTCCTGTGGATGCGATTAACCATGCGATGGTGCGTATCCGCGGTTCTTATGCGTTTGCATTTATGTTCAAGGATTACCCGGGAGAAATCTATGCAGCAAGAAAAGACAGCCCGATGGTTCTTGGTGTGAGTGATGGTGAGGCTTATGTTGCCTCAGATGTTCCGGCAATATTAAAGTATACGAGAAATGTATATTATATCGGCAATCTGGAGATGGCTCGTCTTAAAAATGGACAAATTACCTTCTACAATCTCGATGGCGATGAGATTGAAAAGGAGTCTGTTGAGATTAAGTGGGATGCTGAGGCAGCTGAGAAGGCGGGCTATGAGCACTTTATGATAAAGGAAATCCATGAACAGCCGCGTGCGATAGCGGATACACTTCATTCTGTTTACAAGGACGGAACTCTTGATTTATCATCCGTTGGTCTTGCAGATGACGATATTAAGAAAATTTCACAGATTTATATAGTTGCATGTGGTTCGGCGTACCATGTCGGCGTTGTTGCGCAGTATGTCATGGAGGATCTTGCCAAGATTCCGGTGAGGGTTGATGTGGCTTCAGAGTTCAGGTACCGCAAGCCGATTCTTAAGAGTGATGATCTGGTTATCATCATCAGCCAGTCGGGCGAGACGGCAGACAGCCTTGCGGCGCTTCGTCTTGCAAAGGAGAAGGGCGTCAAGACACTTGCCATTGTAAATGTCATCGGCAGTTCCATTGCGCGCGAGGCTGACAGCGTGTTCTATACCCTTGCCGGCCCGGAGATTGCGGTTGCCACAACAAAGGCATACAGCACACAGCTTATTGCCTCCTACTGTCTCGCAATCCAGTTCGCAAAGGTGCGTGGTGAGCTGACAGAGGCGCAGTGTGCAGATATGCTTACGGAGCTTGAGACACTTCCTGATAAGGTTACCAGGATTCTTGATGACAAGGAACGTATCCAGTGGTTTGCCGCTAAGCAGGCGACCATGCGGGATACCTTCTTCATCGGACGCGGTATCGACTATGCGGTGAGTCTTGAGGGAAGCCTGAAGCTCAAGGAGATTTCCTACATCCACAGTGAGGCCTATGCTGCCGGCGAGCTTAAGCACGGCACGATCAGCCTTATCGAGGACGGAACTCTTGTAATAGGAACTCTCACACAGGATGCTCTCTACGAAAAGACAGTGAGCAACATGGTTGAGTGCAAGAGCCGTGGCGCGTACCTTATGGGTCTTACAACCTACGGCAACTACGAGACAGAGGATACCTGTGATTTCACGGTATACATTCCTAAGACGGATGCCCATTTTACAGCGTCGCTTGCGGTTATACCGCTCCAGCTTCTTGGCTACTATGTATCGGTGGCTAAGGGACTGGATGTTGACAAGCCAAGGAATCTGGCTAAGAGCGTTACAGTAGAATAACACTTGGGACAGGGGTCAGACCCCATGTCCCAATGTTGGGACACGGGGTCTGACCCCTGTCCCAGCGGCTAAGCTATGCCATTTCCGGATTATGGAGATGGCATATTTTTACATCATAACGGTATCATATATAACATTTACTTGCTTTTAAAGAAAATAAGTTTCATATAAGATATATGACAACTCTGGCAGGTTACAGATTGAAAATAATGTAGTAAGATAATATAAATGCATATAAATTCAACGCACGATAATACAGGATGTGGAATGGGGACAGGATGAGCATGGAAGAAACAGAACAAAAGCTATTTTCTGATGTGGAAAGGTTGCTGGCGTATGCACACAGTGGGCATGAATATATTATTGAAGCCATATATGACGTATTCGGAAAAAGAATTTTACAGCATGGATATGCGGATGCCGGCTACATACTGAGGGCGGGGAAATATGGACTTAATAAAAATGTCTATTATACAAAATTGCCCGGTTCAAAAGTCCAAAAGCTGTTTGTAAAATCCTGTATTCCTTCGGAGGACATGAAGGTTATGCTCGAGTATCTGGATACGGTGCTTGGACATGCTTCGGCACTTGATATTGAGGAGGAGAAGGCATTGATATTCTGGCTGTTCCTTCCATATCGTTTTGTCACAAAGACGTCGGCGAGACGCAGTTATCTGAGAACATTGCTTACAGGCTTCTTTAAAAATACGAAATATGTCGACCGTTATAATGCAGAGTTCGTGGTTGCTGATGAGATAGTGTACAATGCTCATTCTTGCCATGTTGAAATTATAAATTCAGTTGAGGAGTACGCACAATATACTTTTTCACTCAAAGAGGAAAATTCGGATGAGACATTATTCTACCGAGGACATTCACTGCTTGACTATGTCCTTGTTCCCGGAATAAAGAGAAAGCAGAGCTGGTTCACGAATGAAAGTATAATGTATCAGGAGCTGCTTGTCAGATGTGCGCAGAATTTTACCCACTGTCAGACCCACTTGGAGTATCTGGTTGAAATGCAGCATTATGGTCTGCCAACGCGGCTGCTTGACATAACAGAGAATCCGCTGGTTGCACTTTATTTTGCATGTTGCAGCAATAGAGAGCACATAGGGGAGGTAATAGTACTCACAACAGGACAAGACCATGTGCGATATGCAAAGAGCGATACGGCAGCATTGCTTGCGGCGCTTCCGACGCTCAATTATCGTGAACAGGCACAGTTGTACCGATTATGTATGAATGGACTGCCTGAAGCGGAGGACGCAGAATATCAGGAGCTTGCCGGAAAGCTGGCAAGTGAAGTCAAATCAAGAAATCCTGCATTTGAACCGCGAATCAGGAAATCAGACATAACCGGACATGTATTTGTGACACCTATACGAAACAATCAGCGCATTATGAAGCAGGATGGTTCATTCATAATATGCGGTCTTACCGGTGAGGGCGGCGACAGCGACAATCTGGACAGCCTTCGCTGCAAAGATTCCGAAGGAAAGCAATTGGTTCTTGTGATTAAGGACAAGGAGACAATATTAAAAGAACTGGATACACTTTCAATCAACAGAGCCACACTTTTCCCTGAGATTGACGATGTGGCGGAGTATTTGAAGGGGAAGTATGGGGAGTGAATGATGGATAATCTTATGTTATCCATCATTTTCTTTTCCCACCCTAAACCCCTTCCTCGGGTGCTTATTTCTCAATATATCTCTCTGCTTCCCCACCGCGACATGTGTATAAATCTGTGTGACGTTAATCGAACTGTGTCCGAGCATTTCCTGAATGTAGCGGATGTCTACATCGGCTTCCAGAAGGCTGGTGGCGAAGGTGTGGCGGAACATGTGCGGGGTGATGTGCAGGTCAATGGCGGCGAGGGAGCAGTATTTGTTAATCATGCGGCGAACGGACTGGTCGGACAGGGGAGCGCCGGACTGATTCACAAAAAAATGTGCAGAGGAGGATATTTCGGTGGAAAAGCTGCGGCGGTATTCATCCAGAATGTGGATAACGTCATCGGATGCAAGCTGTATATAGCGCTCCTTGTCGCCTTTTCCGTATATGAGGATGGTTCCGTCGATGAGATTTACATTGTCATTTTTGAGATTGCATAGTTCGCTTATTCTTATGCCGGAGGAGAACAGCAGCTCAATTACGGCGGCATCGCGGAGAGCGTTTCGCCGTTGGTAGGCGGTGCCTGCTTCGGAGCGCCGGGTATAGATGGTGGATAGAAAGCTCTCAACTATGTGGAGTGGGATGGTTTTAGGGAGGATAACCGGTTCACGAAAACGAGTATGTATTTTTGAAAATGGGTTACGGTCTATCAGGTCTTTGTATTCACAGTAGTGGAACAGAGCTTTAATAGAGGCAATTTTGCGCTTGGCGGTCTTTGGTTTGTATTCAACATGGAGCCTGCTTATATAGTTTTCGAGTGTTTCAGAGGTGATGTCGGTTATGACTTCGATCTGGGTGGAATCGGATATAAAATCTGAGAATTGGCGCAGGTCTATGCGATATGCCTTGAGGGTCTTTTCGTCTAAGCATTTTTGTGTGCGGCAGGAATCTAAATATTCGGTGATAAGTGTTGATATACTGTTCATGATATGTTTGTCTCCTTAAAGTTTTTGATTAACATAACATGAATTGAGCGAAAAAACATTATATTTACCGGAAAGAGTATTTAAACATATTATTGCCATATATCGGAGGCAATGTTAATATTAAAGCATTGGCTTTGGGACAGGGACCAGACCCCTGTCCCAAGGGAAATATATTAGCAAGGAGAAGGCAATGAAGTACGATTATTTGGTGGTTGGTGCGGGATTATATGGCGCGGTGTTTGCGCATGAAGCGAATGCCAGAGGCAGGTCGGTTCTTGTTGTGGAGAGAAGACCGAATATTGCAGGAAATGTATATACGGAGAAGATAGAAGGAATCAATGTGCACAAGTATGGCGCACATATTTTTCACACAAATAACAGGAGAGTATGGGAGTATATTACCGGGTTTGCACAGTTCAACCGTTTTACCAACAGCCCGGTTGCCAATTACCATGGTGAGCTTTATTCGCTTCCGTTTAATATGTACACATTCAATAAGATGTGGGGGGTTGTGGCTCCTGAGGAGGCGATGGCTAAGATTGCTGAGCAGCGTGGAGAGATTAAGGGGGAGCCTGCAAATCTTGAGGAGCAGGCAATATCCTTGGTCGGCCGTGACATATATGAGAAGCTGATAAAGGGTTATACTGAGAAACAGTGGGGGCGTGCCTGCAAGGAGCTGCCAGCCTTCATTATTAAGAGACTTCCTGTGCGCTTTACATTTGATAACAATTATTTTAATGCGCTATATCAGGGAATACCGGTGGGTGGTTATACGAAGCTGGTTGAGAACCTCTTAGATGGAGTAGAGGTAAGGCTTAACACGGATTATCTTGAAAATAAGGCAGAGCTTGATGCTATTGCAGATAAGGTTATCTATACGGGGCAGATAGATGCTTATTTTAATTATAGTCTGGGACATCTTGAGTATCGCTCTGTGAGATTCGAGAATGAGCTTCTGGATATACCTAATTTTCAGGGAAATGCGGCAGTCAATTATACAGACAGGGAGACACCGTGGACACGTATAATAGAACACAAGTGGTTTGAGTTCGGAAAGGATGAGAAGGGAAATGACCTGCCTAAGACCATAATAAGCCGTGAATATTCCTCCGAATGGAAGCCGGGGGATGAGCCGTATTATCCGGTAAACGATGCAAAAAATAACGAATTATATGCACAGTACAGTAAGCTTGCGCAGGCGGAGCCTAATGTGATATTTGGAGGAAGGCTTGGAGAGTACAAGTATTACGACATGGATGCAGTTATACTCTCTGCGCTGGATTTGTGCGATTCTTTATGGACGGCTTTTGAGTAGGCGGTCAGGGAGAGGATATTCTTCAAAATATTAATTGTTTATCTCCTGTAGATTTATAAAGTCACTATAATATGATGTTGGGGTTAAAACATGCCAACTTAATTTACGAGTGTATAACGTATTATATTTATGCATGCTAAGTTTATAGCACATGTTTTGACCCCAACATCATAATATAACTTTACCATAATAATATAAAAAGATAAACATGTATTTTGGGACCGGTGTCAGACCCCTGTCCCAGCGCTTGTGCAGCATAGGCATTTGTAGTATAATCTTGAACAGGGGCGTGCTGGGACAGGGACCAGACCCCTGTCCCAGCACGCCCCTGTCCCGGCGGAGGTATAGTTATGGAAGAGTATTTTCAGTCACCGTCACCATCGGTGTCATCCAGAAGAATATTGTACACGGCGAGCAGCTTTGCGAAGAGCAATCTGATTTTTCTGCAGGAGACGGGTTCGCTCAAGGCACTCAGACCGCATGTATCAAGACGTGATAACCTCCAATCGTATCTGTGCATGATGGTGCTTGACGGCTCAGGGTATATTGAATACGAGGGCCGGCACTACGATATGAAAAAAGGGGATTGTGCATTTATTGACTGTATGCGAAGCTACAGCCACAGCACAGGGGCGGATGTGTGGTCGCTGCAGTGGGTGCATTTTTACGGCGAAAACATGCCGGCGATATATGAAAAGTATATTGAGCGCGGCGGTCTGCCGGTGTTCACACCCGAAAATGGTGAAAGGTATGCAGATATTTTCTCTAATCTGTACAATATAGCGGGTTCTGAGGATTATATAAGGGACATGAAGCTCAATGCGCTCCTAAATGAACTGCTTGCTGTCATCATGGAGCAGTCATGGCATCCGGAGAACGCCTCTGGCGGTAAAAAGAGGCGTGAGCTTGTTGAGATAAAGTCCTTTCTTGATGAGCATTATATGGAAAAGATAACACTTGATTCGCTGGCAGCTTCGTTTTATATTGATAAATTTTATATGAGCAAAATATTCAAGGAAACGTATGGCACGACAATCAATGCGTACATTCTTTCTAAGAGAATAACACAGGCAAAGAAAATGCTGAGATTCACGGAGCTTAGCATAGACGAAATAGGCAGCAGGGTAGGCATGAATGACGCAAATTATTTCAGCAGGAGCTTTAAGAAGCTTGAGGGCATAAGTCCGAGCGAGTACAAGAGAACGTGGGAGAATCATTGAAAACCAATATTGTGCTAATTTTTCTCTATATATGCGGTTACACTAAGTATATACTTGATATAAACTTTTAGAAAAAGTGAAGAAACCTAATAAACTGATATATAAAATATATGAAAGAAGAGGATATTTGGATGAAGAAGGCTTTAATTACAGGAATTACAGGACAGGACGGTTCATTTTTGGCAGAGTTCCTTCTTGAGAAGGGCTATGAGGTACATGGTATAACAAGACGTGCCTCCATATCAAACACAGCGAGAATTGATCATCTTTTGAGAGCCGGCAGCATAACATTACATGATGGAGATTTATCGGACTCCATATCACTTATCAAGATAATCGGAGAGGTACAGCCGGATGAGATATATAATCTTGCAGCTCAGTCACATGTACAGGTATCCTTCGATGCACCTGAGTACACAGGTGATGTTGACGCTGTAGGTGTGCTCCGCGTGCTTGAGGCAGTGAGAGTGCTTGGTCTTACAAAGAAAACTAAGGTATACCAGGCTTCCACCTCCGAGCTTTACGGAAAGGTTGAGGAGGTTCCTCAGTCTGAGACAACACCTTTCCACCCATACAGCCCTTACGCTATCGCAAAGCAGTATGGCTTCTGGATGATTAAGGAGTACCGTGAGGCCTATGGCATGTTCGCTGTAAACGGCATTCTTTTCAATCATGAATCAGAGCGCCGCGGTGAGAATTTCGTTACCAGAAAGATTACACTTGCAGCAGGAAGAATTGCAGAGGGTATCCAGGATCATCTTGAGCTTGGCAACCTGGATTCACTCAGAGACTGGGGCTATGCAAAGGATTATGTTGAGTGCATGTGGCTCATCATGCAGCAGGAGAAGCCGGAGGACTTCGTTATTGCGACAGGTGAGCAGCACACAGTAAGAGATTTCACGGAGAAGGCATTCGCTTCTAATGGAATTACTATTCGCTGGGAGGGAACAGGTGTTGACGAGAAGGGTTATGACGCAGCCACAGGCAAGCTGCTTGTGTGTGTCAACCCACAGTGGTTCCGTCCTACAGATGTAGATAACCTCTGGGGCAATCCTGCCAAGGCTAAGACCGTTCTTGGCTGGAACCCACAGAAGACCTCATACGAGGAGCTTGTAAAGATTATGGCAGAGCATGACCGAGAGCTTGCTAAGCGCGAGAAGGCTCTTCTCAAATAAAACAGCAAATATGGGACACGGTGTCAGACCCCTGTCCCAATGATTTGGGACAGGGGTCTGACACCGTGTCCCAGCGTAGATTGTGAGGAAAAGAAAGTTATGATGGAAAAGAATGCGAAGGTATATGTTGCCGGACATCGCGGAATGGTTGGTTCGGCAATTGTAAGAGAATTAAAAAGACAGGGCTATGAGAACATTATTACAAGGACGCACAAGGAGCTTGACCTGTGCAGGCAGGAGGACGTTGAGAAGTTCTTCGCAGAGGAGAAGCCGGAGTATGTATTCTTAGCAGCTGCAAAGGTTGGCGGCATCGTTGCTAATCAGGAGGCACTTGCCGATTTCATGTACTACAACATGACCCTTGAGATGAATGTTATTCATTCCGCATGGCAGAACGGCTGTAAGAAGCTGGAGTTCCTTGGCTCATCATGTATTTATCCAAGAATGGCACCACAGCCTATGCCTGAGAGCTGCCTTCTCACATCTGAGCTTGAGAAAACCAACGAGGCGTATGCTCTTGCAAAGATATCAGGTCTTAAGTATTGTGAGTTCCTCAACAAGCAGTACGGAACAGACTATATTTCTGTAATGCCTACTAACCTCTATGGTCCGAATGACAATTATCATCCTACACACAGCCATGTTCTTCCTGCACTTATCAGAAGATTCCACGAGGCGAAGGAGCAGAACCTCCCTTATGTTACCTGCTGGGGAGACGGAAGTCCGCTCAGAGAGTTCCTCTATGTTGATGACCTTGCAAACCTGTGTGTATTCCTTATGAATAACTACAGCGGTGACGAGACAGTCAATGCCGGAACAGGCAAGGAGCTTTCAATCAAGGAGCTCACAGAGCTTGTAGCCAAGGTTATCGGTTACACAGGTGAGATTCGCTGGGATGCCTCCAAGCCTAACGGTACACCGAGAAAGCTTCTCAATGTTTCAAAGGCAGCTAAGCTGGGCTGGACATACAAGACGGAGCTTGAAGAAGGAATAAGACTTTCCTATGAGGATTTTCTCAATAACCCTATGAGAGCTGAGAGATAAGATATATAAAATAAAATATATTTTCAAAAATAACTGCCATTAAAGCCTTAAGTTTCAAGGCTTTAACGGCAGTTTGCTTTATATTTTGTATGAAAATTTCTGCTTTTTTCGGATTTCACTTGCCTTTCATCTGTATTGTCCATAGAATAAGGTTTTTATTAACACGCTGCACCACTTGGAAATGTTGGCTTTGGATACTCCATACTCATCGGTGATGAATTACATAGATTGGTAGCAATGCAGCTGTTTAGAAACGGAAGGCGACCATTTTGCTTCGCAATATGTACTTTGGGAAGAGTTTGAATAGTAAACAGAGTTTCATAAATGGCATAAACACAAATTATCTGCTGGAGAAAGACTTAGTTGACTTGATTAAATTTCATTGATATAATAAGTTTCATTACATGAGTGAAAGCGGTGATATAAGTGAAATTAGATAGAATGGGATTAGAATGTGTCGAGAATAAGTTTTTAAAACTTCCTAATATTCAGAAGTATGAAATTGTCAGCAGGACAGAAGATGGTTTTATTGCATCTGTGGAGATGGATGATGGGTATGAGTTTCAAATAAATGCCTGCTTCTTGAATAGGGTATTTCCGTCCACAATTATGAAATTGATTGACAAGCAGGATAAAAGTCGTGGAGTTAGCATTTTGGTTGCTCCATATATTTCAGACAGAACAGCACAAATATGTGAAGATAACGGAATGGGTTATTTTGACTATGCCGGAAACTGTTGGTTTGTGGGTCATTCTATTTATTTATCTGAAAAAGGGAATAAGAATCCAAGACCAAAAGAGCAAAGGTCTGTGTCTATATTTGAAAGGACTTCCGTGGTGTCTTCCTGTATTTTGCGCGAGCTGTTTGCTGATGTAACTAAGATATGGAAGCTTAAATATCTATCGGAAAAGGTAAATTGCAGTATTGGACAGGTATCCAAACTGATGAAAGTTCTGGTGGAAAATGCATGGGTAGAAAAATTGCCGGATGGTTATAAGGTTATTGATCCAGAAGCACTCTTGTTGGAATGGAGCAGGGATTATGGTAAAAAAGAAATAACATCCTATGCTTGCTATAGTTTAGATACTATATCTGTTATTGAGGAGCGATTAAAAAAATTAAAGATAGATATGGGGATTGATTCTTATCTTACAGGATTGTCCGGGGGAGTGCGTTATACACCAGTGGTCCGTTACAATAAGGTACATGTTTATATAGCACCGGAAGATATTCAGGAAGCAATCCAATATTTGGACATGAAAGAAGTAAATAGTGGTGCCAATGTGGTTATTTTTCCATTAGAGAACGATTCCTATATCAAGGATTATAGGGTGATTGATGGTTCGGCAGTAGTATCCCCTCTGCAAATATATTTGGATTGTATGCAGATAAAGGGCAGGGGAGAGGAAATGGCGGATGAGGTTTTGAAAAAGGAGATACTTAGATGGTAAGAGATGAAGACTTGAAAAGCAGCGTAGACTATTCGGAAGGTCAGAAGCGGGCTGCACATAGAGTTTTGGTAGAGTTGGTTAATATTTTTGAGGAATATGAAGATGAAATCCGTGTGGTAGGAGGCTGGGTTCCTGATTTAATGTTTCCGGAAGAAGGTCATGTGGGAAGCGTGGATGTAGATATTATGATTAATCATCTGACTTTGCAGGATGAAGGTTATCAGAATATGTCGAGGATACTTCAGAAAAATGGATACAAGGAGCATACGGAAAAATATTTTTCCTTTGTAAAGACAGTGATGGTGGATGGAATATCTTATGATGTGGATGTAGATATTTTAGCTGGAATGTATGGTGGTACACAATCGAAGAGAAGAAGTCAGCATGTGCAGGGGATTAAGGCACTAAAGGCAACAGGTGGTAATTTTGCATTTGAATTTCCGGCACAGAAGATTAGCGTGGAAGCAGAACGACCAGATGGAGCAATAGATGTTGCGAATGTCAGTGTTGTAGCAGTAGTTCCTTATTTGATAATGAAAACAGCAGCAATTGGCAGGGGAAAAGCGAAGGATGCTTATGATATTTACTTTATTATCAAACATTATGTTGGTGGAGTAAGAGAGTTGGCGAAAAAATTTGAACCTGTAAGGGATAAAAATATTGTAATAGAAGCGAAAGATAAGTTAGCAGGTAAATTTGCTTCTGAAAATCATGCCGGGCCAAAAGATGTGGCGGATTTTATGGATTTAGAGGATGAAGAGAGTATAGAAATGATTAAGAGGGATGCTTACGAACAAGTGCAGGCATTATTGAACTTAATATAGGTATTTAAAAACATTAGGGATGTAATAGTCTCACCGATCTCAAAATATTTCTTGAAACCGGTGAGACTAACCTCAGTAGAATGCTTTCTGCATGTCAAGTAATTGCAGGTATAGTGCTTTAACAGTCTACACAGGTGGATATATGGTTTCTTTTTTGCCTACAACGCAGATGACGTTATAGATGCAGGAATGGACAAAGTAATCTTTCTTCATCATGCCGCTGGCAAGGAAATGTTTAAAAAATAAGTTTTATATTTACAAAGAATGTGCGTTTTGATATAATCAAGGCGCACATTTTTTATTCTAAAATAAGGATACATTGTTGTGAGTTGGGAAATTGGCTTACATAGTAAAAAAATTGATTTATATTCACATAATTACCGGCATATATATATTAGGTCGGCGCTTGTAAATGTTAAGCGAGGATTATATTGGACAATATCCCGATGGCTTAAAACTATATTAAAAGCAGAATGGAGATTATTATGGGAAAATATTTTGGTACGGATGGTTTTCGCGGTGAAGCAAATGTAAATCTTACAGCAGACCATGCATTCAAGGTGGGAAGATTCCTTGGATGGTATTATGGTGAACTCAAGAAGAGGAATGGGGATGATACTCCTGCTAGGATAGTAATCGGAAAGGATACAAGACGTTCGAGCTATATGTTTGAGTATTCATTGGTAGGCGGTCTTGTTGCCTCAGGCGCGGATGCGTACCTGCTCCATGTCACAACAACACCGTCTGTTGCTTATGTGGCAAGAACGGACAACTTTGACTGTGGAATAATGATATCGGCAAGCCACAATCCGTACTATGACAACGGAATCAAGCTTATCAACGGACAGGGCGAGAAGATGGATGAAAAGACCATAGAGCTTGTCGAGGCATATATCGACGGAAGACTTGAGGTGTTCGGCGAGCATTATGAGGAGATTCCTTATGCGCACAAGGACAGAATAGGCTGTACGGTTGACTATGTATCGGGACGCAACAGATATATGGGCTATCTCATATCGTTGGGCATATATTCGTTCAAGGGCATGAAGGTGGGGCTTGACTGCGCCAATGGAAGTGCATGGAATATTGCAAAATCCGTTTTTGACGCACTAGGTGCCAGGACTTATGTCATAAATGCCAATCCGGACGGCACCAACATCAATATGAACGCAGGTTCAACACATATAGAGGGACTTCAGAGGTTAGTGGTTGAGAATGGACTTGACGTGGGCTTTGCCTATGATGGCGATGCGGACAGATGTCTCTGTGTCGATGAGAAGGGAAATGTTATCACAGGTGACCACATCCTCTACATATATGGAAGGTATATGAAGGAGAGGGGCAAGCTTGAGAACAATACAGTTGTAACTACTGTAATGTCCAACTTCGGTCTGTATAAGGCATTCGATGAGCAGGGAATAGGTTATGCCAAGACTGCTGTAGGTGACAAATATGTATACGAGTATATGTGTGAGAACGGATGCCGAATCGGCGGGGAGCAGTCGGGACACATCATTTTCTCCAGGTATGCCTCAACAGGCGACGGTATTCTCACCAGCCTTAAGATGATGGAAGTCATGATGGCAAAAAAGAAGAAGATGAGCGAGCTCTGCGAGGGTCTCTCAATCTATCCGCAGGTTCTCAGGAATGCAAGGGTTACAGATAAGCGTGCCGCACAGGATGATGCGGATGTTCAGGCAGCAGTTAAGGCTGTAGCGGACAGCTTAGGTGATTCGGGACGTATTCTTGTGCGTGAATCGGGAACGGAGCCTCTTGTCCGTGTAATGGTCGAGGCCGAGACAGATGAGATCTGTGCAAAGTACGTTGAGAGCGTAATTGATGTCATAAGAGAAAAAGGCTATATGCGTGAGTAAGCTTATATAAGTGTGTAAAGTTAGAATATGCGTGAGTAGGCTTATATAAGTGTGTAAAGTTAGAATATGCGTAAGTAGGCTTATATAGTGTGTAAATTTAGAAAAATTATGGCTTTAAAGCGGCACATATAACGTAGTATATGGACTAAAAGTAAAATTTAATTCAAGCTTAATAAAGATTTAACTAACGAGTGGGTTTAACAAAGACTATGTACCTGTCTGGTATGTAGTCTTTGTTTTTTTATTGTGGTATAATGTATATATCAGTTCGCAGTTAAGAGGTGACTTGGTATGGTATATGATAGTTATGAATTCGGTAAATATCTAACGGAGTTGCGCAGGAAATATAATGTCTCCATGAATGTGGTATGTGACGGTATTTGCGACCAAAGTGTTATGAGCCGTATCGAGAATGGCGAAAGGGAAGTCAGTAAGCTGGTTCAGGACAGACTATTGGGAAGACTTGGTGTTGCACCGGAGAATTTTGAGAATATGGTATATGCCGATGAGTATGGATACTGGAAAACCAGACAAGAGATTATAAGTCTTATACAGCATGAAAAGATGGATGAGGCAGATAAGCTTCTTGAGTAAATGGCAGTTCAGGAAAAGCTTTTTGAAAGTGGAGATACCGCTGAAAATATTGATATAAATTTAAAGCTGCAATTTTACATGGCAATGAAGGCACAGATAAGATGCTACAATGACGCTGGTGATGCCGAGCTAAAGAAAATGTATGCGGATGCTTCCAGACTTACTGTAAGCAGGATGAAAGACAGGGGAAGTGTGAAGGAGTTCTTTTCTAATCGCAGATTGGCTGTCGATGAAATTAATCTGTTGCTAGAGTACTGGAGATATGTTTCGCCTGAGATTGGGAAAAGGTTTATAAGAGGGGCGATAGAATATATTGATAAATCGCTTTTTGATGTGTTGACTAAAGCTAAGATATATCCCAAAGCGGTTTACTATTTATGCCTTTTGGAAATAAGGACAGGGCTGCAGAACGAGAAAAAGATAAATCAATTGATGAATCTTGTCACACAGGCGATAGAAGCTTTGCGCAATTGTTTAAGAGCTTTTTATTTATGTGAACTGCTGGATATAAAGATAGAATTACTGAGGATGAACAACAAGGAAGATGTTTCATATTGGGATAGTTTAATTAAAGATATGGAACAAGATACATTAATCGATGAGAATTATGACAAATTGTATGGTAACACTGATGAATTTTCAGCTGAGGCTCAATATATATGGTGCAGATATACAAGGAATGTTTTAGGTGAAATTTACAAAAGATGTGGTGTTCGAGAGGATACATTTGAATATAGCCATATATATGTTGACAGAGAAGTATATTGCATAGAGGATATAATCAGAATCAGGAGAAAAATGCTCAATATGAGCATGTATAAATTAGGGGATGGTATATGTTCTGAGAGGACTATAAGCCGTATAGAGAGGAAGCGTACAAGACCACAGTGTTCAAATATACATAAGTTATTTGAAAAGCTTGGTTTGTCGGGAGAACTTAGCCAGAGTGAGCTTATAAGTTCTAATGTTCAGGCACAGGAATTACTTGAAAAATTTAGGATAGGGCTAAATTATGAAAATAGTCAGGAAGTGGACAACATGTTGAATGAAATTGAGAAGGTTGTTTCCTTGGATGTGCCTCAAAACATGCAGATGGTTAAGCGCTTAAGAGCATGGATTTTAAGAGATAATAAATTCATAGATGATGATGAATTCGTTGCACAGCTAAAGAGTGCAATGGAATGTACCTTGCCTTACCGCATTGCTGTATCTCCGAGTAAAGAAAAATACCTGACAATTGAGGAGCTGTCATGTTTACAAAATCTTTTTCTTACAAATGCGTTAAGCTATGAGGAAAATAAAGAGTGCTATATGGCTATGTTAAGTATATATGAGAATAGGGAAGACGATATTAACAATTGCTTGAGCATGTATGAGTATATTATGAGACCTATAGCAAGTTATATGGGGAATTGTGGAAATTATGATGAGTCGGATAAGAAGGATTCTTTTATAATGCAGAATTCCCTAAGAAATCGAAGGTTGACGAGTGTTTATTCATCTATGTACAGCATGCTATGGAATGACCAGAAAAGAGCTGAAAATAAAATGGCTATGCACAGAGGCATAGCCTATCTTGGCGAGATAAAAAGATGCGTTATATTGAGTAGTTTTGGTAGGAACAACTTTAAAAACAAATTTTATTGCAATATTCTAAAAAAAAATAAAAAATAATTTTAGATATGATTCATAGGCTCATGCTGATCATCCGCAAGTGTATTCACCTCAGAATCATAATTAACTCCCGACTCATCAATTGTGATTTTTCCGAATGGAAGTACAATTGTAATAAGTGCAAGACATGCTGTGAGCATAACGGCGGATGAACGGATTTTTGATAATAAATTTTTCTTCATAATAATATGTAACCTCCTATAATACATAAAGCTTCTAAAGTTACAGGGAAGGATATCGGTAAAATAAGGTGAAAGCCTTTGTAGGTTCCCTCCCTGAACACATTAAATTATATGAGTGTTGACGTGCGCTGTGACCTGCCAGAGTTGTCATAAATGAAATATGACAACTCTGGCAGGTTACTTTTGTACCAAACTGTGGGATAATATATTTCAGAATAATTTTATGTATTGATGTGGGGATTAAAACATGTGCTATACATTCGTACATTAAATTAGCATGTTTTGCCCCCAACATCATGTATTCCAAATTAAATAAAATATATATGGAGATTATTATGGAGAGTCTTATAAGATATGTAGCTACGGAATGTAGGTATGAAATAGAGAGTTACACACAGTATGTAAAGGATATATGCAGCCGTCTTGAGAGCAGAGGAATGATAAGCTATATGTTGTCCGAGCCTTCATGCACGAAGAAGGTAGCGCAGCTTCCTGATTCTGGGGGAAGGCTGATATCGTATGAGATTATGTACAGCATTGCAATATGTGGAATATCGTATACATGGTATATAGATATGGATTTCTTTGAAAGACAGACGGGTACGGAGCTTAGAATCAATATTAATTCCAAGACCTATTTGTTGAGTGTAGAGGATGGGTACATGCTGAAGCTGCAGCAGGTTATAGAAGATTGTATAGGAAGTGACTGGGGAACATTTGTGAGAATCGTGGATGCGTACAGTGATATGCTGAATACTTTACTATATCCGGATTTGCACAGGGTGGAAAATTCATGCAGGCGGCTTGTGTCGGGGATTATGACAAATGTATATGGAGCGATGTGGTGGAAGAACGGCGAAAGCAGTAGCAGTGGAGATTTTGCGGTATGGGATGATACGGTTTTTGGCATGAATATAATGGATTTTGAGAAGATAATGACTTCTGAGTGGGAACACACATTTTCACGGTATTTACCGGAAGATTATATGGATAATTTCCATAAACTGGCAGATGGCTATCGTATGGTTTTGCACAACCATAGAAGTGATAAGAAATTTTACATGGATATGAAAAAGATAATTGAAACGATTAATAGAGAGACAGTCACAAGGCTGTGGGATATTGAGGATAAAATATAGAAGAACGGATATGTACATTTTTATTATGATGTTGGGGTCAAAACATGCCAACTTAATTTACGAGTGTATAACGTATTATATTTATGCATATCAGCTCCGTTGTACGAAGCAAGATGTTCTAAGAACTCTGATATAGGCTTTCTATACGTCCGCCACCGAAGCAGGCATACATCCTTGTATGCATTGCTTCTGAACCGGCATCCGTGCCGGTTCTGGCTAGTATGTGAACAGAGTTCTAAGAACATCTAAGCTTCTTCCAAAAGTCGTGGTATTCATAAATATAATACGTTATACATGCTAAGTTTATAGCACATGTTTTGACCCCAACATCTTATTATTAAAGAAATGTATATATACGTTTTTTGACCATAAGGTATTCATGTGCCCGGAGCCATCATCGACCTTCGCAATTACCTGGGATTATTGTCATCAAGAGAAACACCCTTTTTTTCTTTGACGATATAGCGAGGGCGCTTTTTGGTCTCTAAATACATCTTTCCGACATATTCTCCGATTACACCGAGACTCAGGAGCTGGATTCCGCCTATAAAGCAGACTATGCAGATCATACTTGACCATCCTGCAACTGTTTTACCACACATGAACATTATAATTGCCCATATTACGCCGATAAATCCGAGTAGTGATACTATAAAGCCGAAGCTGGTAATTATTCTTATCGGTTTTATACTTAAGCTGGTTATGCCGTCAATAGCGAAGTTAATCATCTTTTTAAGAGGATAATGGCTCTCACCGGCAATGCGTGTGCGACGCTCATAGTATACACATGTGCTGTTGAAGCCTACCATAGGGATAAGTCCCCTTAAGAAAAGATTGGTTTCCTCATAATTGGATAATTCATTGAGAAAACGGCGGTCAAGGAGACGGTAGTCTGCGTGATTATATACGGTGTTACAGCCGAGCTTGTTCATCAGCCTGTAGAAGAAGAGGGCACTGTTGCGCTTGAAAAAGCTGTCCGTGTGTCTATCCGAACGTACACCATATACAACATCGGCACCATTCATATATGCGGCAATCATATCATCCATTGCCTCAATATCATCCTGACCGTCACAGTCAATGCTTATGGTAATATCGGCATGCTCTTTGGCTTCCATAAGACCGGCAAGGAGCGCTGACTGATGACCGAAATTGCGTGACAGGCACAGGGAACAGAAATGGTCATCCTTATTACACAGGTCTGAAATAATTTTCCATGTGTTGTCCGAGGAACCGTCATTGACAAACATAATGCGGCTTTCAGGTGCAATTTTATTTGTAAAAATAAGGCTGTTCAGCTTTTCAAGAAACATTCCTGAGGTTATCGGAAGAACGGATTCTTCATTGTAACAGGGTATAACAATATATAAAGTAGGTAGCATATATTGTGCCTTCCTAAAAATAAGTGTATAATTAATGATATAAGTTTAATATCTTATTTTATCATCTGCATCAAGTATTGCTCCGGTCTGGACTTCTATAACCTGAAGCTCGCTTGTGGCGTGGATTGTGTGGCGGCAGCCTAAAGGCAGAGTGATAACATCTCCTGATTTTACCTCACGGCGTACATCATCAACAATAGTATAGCCTGTTCCGGAAAGCACAGTCCAGACCTCGTCGCGGTGTTCATGGCTGTGATATTTAAGCTCATTGCCCGGACGGAGGATAATCTTGATGGTGAGCGATTCAGGCTGTATGTCTAGTATTGTGAAGCTTCCCCATGCCTTCTCTTCGAATCTTGCCATAGGGTCCAGCTTATCGACATAAGGCTTGATTGTACTGCTCTTGGATTTATCTGATACAAGTACTCCGTCGCAGCCTATGGACACAACGATATCCTTAAGACCTACACATATAACAGGGAGGTCAAGCTGGTTTATGACATTGGTGTTGGTGCAGTCGGCAATCTGGACATTTCCTATCGTGTCATTAACCATAACATCGGTGAAGGCGTCCCATGAGCCGACATCCTTCCACTGACCGGCAAAGCGGAGGCAGCGGATATTGTTCTCCTTCTCGACAACGGCATAGTCGAAGCTTATCTTGGTAAGGCTCTCGTAATTGTCATATAAGGTCTGGTAATCGGCGCTGCCGAGCATTTTTCTGGAAATATCCAGAAGGTACGAAAGCTTGTATGCGAACACACCGCCGTTCCATAGTGCACCCTGCTCGATGTATTCTGCAGCAGCAGTCTCATTCGGCTTCTCTATAAAGCGGTTTACACGGCTTACACTGTCCTTGCTCTCGGGCATAATGTAGCCATAGCTGGAGCTTGGGAATGTAGGCGCTATTCCGAGAAGTGACAGATTGGACTGACCATCGGAGGCAAGCTCTGACAGCTTCTTCACAGCTTCAAAATAATCGAGATTAACATAAGGATCAACCGGGCATACTACAACAGGTTCGTCCGGGTCAACATTTTTTACACCGGCTAAAAATGCACTCGCAAGAGCGATTGCCGGAAAGGTGTCCCTTCTGCAAGGCTCAATACAGATAGATACCTTGTTGCCGAGCTGATGCTTGATGGTTCCGACCTGACGCTTGCCTGTGGCGATAACCACGTTGGTGTCCGGGTCTACGGTTGTAATCTGGCGGTAAACACGCTGAACCATTGACTCCTGTTCACCATTCTCATTGGTGAGAAGCGGAATGAACTGTTTGGAGCGCACGGTATTTGACAGCGGCCAGAGACGTTGTCCCGAACCGCCGGATAATAATATGATATTCATAAATTTAAGATTCCTTTCTAAAACAACACATGTTTATGAAACAACAGCATGTACATAATGTACTATTATACATTGTGCAGGTATGCTGTGTAAGTACAATGTGTCGGCATAGTACGCATGCGCATTGCACATGCACATTACGCATACGCATTGCGTATGGACTAAATAATTATACCAAAAAAAGCTTTATGATTCAAGCAATAACAAGTAAGGATTGCTTTTTTAACAATTTTGTTGTATGCTTTAATGTATTAAAGTTTGAAGGAGGCAGTACCATGAACAATCATGAGATGATGGCTCTTGATGAAAAGCACAATGCAGAATTTGAGGAGCTGGTAAAATATTGTATGACCTCCGGTGCAATCAATCTTGATTTGTACGAGGAATATGATGTAAAGAGAGGACTTCGAGATGCCAATGGTAAGGGTGTGCTTACAGGTCTTACCGAGATATCCGATGTCGTATCATATAAGTCAATAGATGGCGTTAAGACACCGATAGACGGTGAGCTGTATTATCAGGGTTATAATGTCGCAGACCTGATTGAAGGCCTTCATGGCAGGAGGTATGCTTTTGAGGAGACCACATATCTGCTTTTATTCGGTGAGCTTCCTACAGCAGAGCAGCTTGAGAGGTTCATAGGTATTTTGTCTGAATTACAGGAGCTGTCAGGACATTTCGTGCGCGATGTTATCATGAAGGCACCGAGTGCGAATATTATGAATGCTCTTTTGAAGAGTATTGTCACACTGTATTCCTATGATGAGAATCCGGAGGACATTTCCCCGGCGAACGTGCTGCGCCAGTCTTTGCAGCTTATCGGCAAGATGCCGATTATTTCAGTTTATGCGTATCATTCGTACCGTCATTTTAAGATGGATGACGTTCTTTTAATCCGAAATCCTGATAAAAATTGTTCAACGGCTGAGAATATTCTTCGTATGTTGAGACCGGACGGAAAATATACAGAGCTTGAGGCAAGGGTTCTTGATGTTGCGCTTGTGCTTCATGCGGAGCATGGCGGTGGTAATAACTCCACCTTCACAACGCACGTTGTAACCTCCTCAGGAACAGACACATATTCGACAATTGCCGCTTCAATAGCTTCACTTAAGGGACCTAAGCATGGTGGTGCCAACCTTAAGGTTACACACATGATTGAGAATATCAAGGAGAATGTCAAGGACTGGGAGGACGAGGCAGAGATTGAGGAATATCTTGCGAAGATTCTTGACAAGCAGGCATTTGACGGAGCAGGTCTTATCTATGGTATGGGGCATGCGGTATATACACTGTCCGATCCAAGAGAGGTTATATTAAAGAGATATGCGAAGAGCCTTTCGGAGGAGAAGGAGCTTACAAGAGAGTTCGAGCTGCTTGAACGTATAGAGCGCATAGCCGGTAAGCTCATTGCACAGAGAAGAAGACTTTTCAAGCCTATCTGTGCCAATGTGGATTTTTACAGTGGTTTTGTATATACTATGCTTGGAATACCTGAAGAGCTGTTCACACCGATTTTTGCAATATCACGTATATCGGGCTGGAGTGCCCATCGTCTTGAGGAGCTTGTAAATAAGGGCAAAATCATTCGTCCGGCATATAAGTATGTGGGCTGGCATAAGCCGTATTACGATATTGAACATCGTCTTGGTGATGTCAATGATAACTGGAAATAGTTACACTTAATTAAGAAAGCAGAGGATAATCCTATGGCAAAAAAGGTTTTAAAGGATATAAAGGATATTAAGTTTATTACGATAGGAGAGGTATTGCTTCGTCTGTCACCTCCTAATTTTGAGAAGATTCGTATGGCGAATTCATATACCATCAATTATGGAGGGGCTGAGGCGAATGTGGCAGCAGGTCTTTCAAATATGGGAGTTGACAGCACACTCTTTACGGTTGTTCCGAATAACTCGGTAGGTAAGTCGGCTGTCCGCTTCCTTCGTTCTAACGATGTACATATGTCGAAGACTATATATGCCGGAGAGCGTCTTGGAATATATTATCTTGAGGAGGGCTATGCGGTTCGTTCCTCCAAGGTAATCTATGACAGGGCACATTCTTCATTTTCGACGTATGATTACTCACAGATTGACTTTAAGGAGCTGTTAAAGGATTTCGACTGGCTGCACCTTAGCGGAATAACACCGGCGCTTTCACAGAACTGCCGTGACATGATTCTCATGGCACTTAAGGCTGCTAAGGAGCTTGACATGATAGTCAGCTTCGATGGAAATTACAGAAGTGCATTATGGGGATGGCAGGAGGCAAGAGACTGTATAACAAGCTATCTTCCTTATGTAGATGTACTTATCGGAATAGAGCCGCTCAACCTTATAGGACCTGATGGTAAGGATCTGAAGGATGGCATGAGCCTGCAGCCTTCATTCAAGGATCAGGATAAGATATTTAAGGAGCTTCATGACAGATACGATTTCATGGCGATAGCACGTCATGTGCGTTATGTTCATACCGGAAGTGAGAACTCACTGAAGGGTTATTTATGGTATGACGGCGAGACTTATGAGAGCAAGACCTTCCGATTTAATATTCTTGACCGTGTCGGCGGCGGGGATGCATTCGCAAGTGGTCTTATCTATGCACTTATGGAGAAGATGGAGCCTAAGGATATTGTTGATTTTGCGGTGGCTACCTCGGTAATCAAGCACACTATTCATGGTGATTTTAATATCATTGATGATAAGCAGTCTATCTACAATCTTATGAAGCAGGAGTATGAGATAAAGAGATAAGACAGCGTAATGTTCGGAAGGGAGCGCAAGCATGGCAAAAAAGAGAGAATTTTATTTTAAATCATGCGATGGGGTAAATCGTATCCATACTGTTGAATGGTCACCGGAGGATGGTGTGGTCAGAGCTGTACTTCATATTGTACATGGTATGGCGGAGCGCGTTGAGCGATACGATGATTTTGCACGTTTTATGGCGGATAAGGGGTATCTTGTTGTTGGCGATGACCATTTAGGTCATGGTAAGACGGCGGCAGCTCCGACTGACTTTGGATATATCGGCGAGGATGGTGCGCATCTTCTTGTGAAGGATGAACACAGGCTGCAAAGACACATGAAGCAATTATATCCGGTTGTGCCATATATTATACTTGGACACAGCATGGGAAGTTACATTACCAGAAGATTCATTTCGATATATGGGGATGACGTCGATGCGTGTCTCATTCTAGGAACAGGCTTCCAGTCCGCTGCTGAGACAGGTGCAGGTCTTACAATCGCAGGTTTAACCGGAAAGCTCAGGGGCGAGCGCCACAGAAGCGATTTCCTTACAGAGCTTGGGTTCGGAAAATACTGTGCAAGAATTGAGAATCCACGCACTGAGAGTGACTGGCTCTCAAGGGATGAGAAGGTTGTAGACGATTTTAAGAATGACCCTCTGTGCGATTTCATTTTCACTGTAGATGGCTTCAAGGCTCTACTCACATTAGTGAGAGAGGACTGTGATGACAGAACAGCACAGAAGGTTCCTAAGGAGCTTCCTATATATATACTTTCAGGTGCTGAGGACCCTGTCGGACAGTATGGCGAAGGGGTTATGAAGACTTATGAGCAGTACAAGCAGGCGGGAATCGAGAACCTTCAGGTGAAGATTTACCCTGAGATGAGACATGAGATTCTCAATGAGCTTGGCAAGGAAGAGGTATATGAGGATATTCTGCGCTGGACGGAGGAAAGAATTTCAGAGTATGCACAGGAGAATGATGAGGCAGATACTGAGAATGACGATGCATCGGATTCTCAGATGGATGACAAGGCAGACTCGCAGGAGGAATGAAACGATGTGGACATGATTGTGAATGTCCGCTCTGATTTGAGATAAAATAGCGTTATCATCGCGGGAAGAGGATATGTATGATTAAGTTGGGCACTTCCGGAGCATGGCTCTTAAACGGAAAAGAGGTTATTGAAGACGGACCTGAGGCATTGGCGGAAATCAAGGCAAAGACAGGTTATGAGGTATCTAAGGCGGAGGCGGCAAAGGAAACTATTGCCTATTCTATATTAGAGAAGCACAATACATCCGATAACATGGGTAAGCTTAAGCTCAGATTTGATAAGCTTACATCCCATGATATTACTTTTGTCGGAATTATACAGACTGCAAGAGCATCGGGGCTTGAGAAGTTTCCTATGCCTTATGTTCTTACTAACTGCCATAACAGTCTTTGTGCTGTCGGCGGAACGATAAACGAGGATGACCACATGTTCGGACTCAGCTGTGCGAAGAAGTACGGCGGAGTGTATGTTCCGCCTCATCAGGCTGTCATCCATCAGTTTGCAAGAGAGAGACTGGCGGAGTGCGGCGCGATGATTCTTGGCTCAGATTCCCATACGCGTTATGGTGCGCTCGGTACAATGGCTATAGGTGAGGGCGGCGGAGAGCTTGCAAAGCAGCTTCTTAATAAGACCTATGATGTTGCCATGCCGGGTGTGGTTGCCATATATCTTACAGGGGAACCGATGAAGGGTGTGGGACCTCAGGATGTTGCGCTTGCGATTATCGGTGCAGTATTTGGCAACGGATATGTCAAGAATAAGGTTATGGAGTTCGTAGGACCAGGTGTTTCTAACCTGAGCGCCGATTTCAGAATCGGAATTGATGTTATGACAACGGAGACAACATGTCTTTCATCAATATGGAGAACGGATGATAAAATTAAGGATTTCTATGAGGTACATGGCCGTGGTGAGTGCTATAGTGAGCTTAACCCGGGTGATGTGGCCTACTATGACGGAGTTGTCTATGTAGACCTTGGCAGCATTAAGCCTATGATTGCAATGCCTTTCCATCCTAGCAATGTATATACCATTGAAGAACTCAATGCTAACCTGATGGATATCCTTGATGACGTAGAGAAGCGTGCAGCGGTGAGCCTGGACAATAAGGTTCCGTTTACACTCAAGGACAAGGTGATAAACGGAAAGCTCTATGTTGAGCAGGGAATTATTGCAGGCTGTGCAGGCGGCGGCTTCGAGAATATCTGTGCAGCAGCGGATATACTTAAGGGAAAGAGCATTGGCTCGGACGAGTTCACTCTCAGCGTATATCCTGCAAGTACGCCTATTTATGCGGAGCTTGCAAGGAACGGAAGACTTGCAGACCTTATGACAACAGGAACCGTTGTTAAGACAGCTTTCTGCGGTCCTTGCTTTGGAGCCGGGGACACACCTGCCAACAATGCTTTCAGTATCCGTCATTCAACGCGTAACTTCCCTAACCGTGAGGGTTCTAAGCTGCAGAACGGACAGATTGCTTCTGTTGCACTTATGGATGCGCGTTCAATTGCTGCAACAGCGGCTAACAAGGGCTATCTCACAGCAGCTACGGATGTGGATGTAGAATTTACCAATCCTACATATCATTTTGATAAGACAATATATGAGAACAGAGTATTTGACAGCAAGGGAGTCGCAGATCCTTCTGTTGAAATTAAGTTTGGTCCGAACATCAAGGACTGGCCTGAGCAGGTTGCACTCACAGACAATATTCTTATAAAGGTTGTATCGGAGATACATGATCCTGTAACGACAACGGATGAGCTCATTCCGTCGGGAGAGACTTCATCATACCGTTCCAACCCTCTTGGTCTTGCTGAGTTCACTCTCTCAAGAAAGGATCCTGCGTATGTTGGTCTTGCCAAGGAGATGAGAGCGGCTGAAGAGGTAAGAAGAAGTGGCGCATGCCCGATGGAGAGCAACGAGGAGGTTAAGCGTGCATTTACAGTTGTCAAGGAAGCATACCCTCAGCTTAAGGTATCTGAGACAGAAATCGGAAGCACGATATTCGCTGTTAAGCCGGGTGATGGTTCTGCGCGTGAGCAGGCTGCCTCCTGCCAGAGAGTACTTGGCGGTCTTGCCAATATAGCCAATGAATATGCTACAAAGAGATACCGTTCAAATCTCATCAACTGGGGACTTATTCCTTTCATAATAGACGAGGGTGAACTGCCTTTTAGGAATGGAGATTTCATTTTCATTCCTGGAGCAGCAACAGCTATAAGGGATAAGGCTTCAGAGGTCAAGGCTTATGTTGTCAAGGACAAGCTTGTTGAATTCACATTGAAGATAGGTGAGCTTACCGATGATGAGAGACAGATAATACTTGATGGATGTCTCATTAACTATTATAGACATTAATATAGCTCCTGTATCAGGTAAGCCATCCGCACCCTACTGTGTAATATGTGTTATTGTGTGACAGAGTACCGTGTGGGGGCTTACCTGTTTTGGGCTTTGTAATTGCCTGAATAACACATAAAAATTGGGGGATAAAAACTATGAAGAGAGAAGGTTTTATTTTTTTAAAGCCGGTATTTAAGGAAATGATATGGGGTGGTAATCGTCTGGCTACGGAGTTTGGCTATGATATACCGGGGGATGACACGGGAGAGTGCTGGGGAATCAGTGCTCATCCGAATGGCGATTGTACCGTTATGAACGGAGAGTATGCGGGCATGAAGCTTTCACAGCTCTGGAATGAGCATCCTGAGCTGTTCGGCAAAGAGAAGGCGGAGGGGGTATTTCCGCTGCTTACCAAGATTATTGACGCGAAGGCGGACCTGAGTATTCAGGTTCACCCATCAGATGACTATGCGAAGGTTCACGAGAACGGCTCACTTGGAAAGACGGAGTGCTGGTATATTCTTGATTGTCCGGAGGGGGCTACGCTGGTTGTAGGCCACAATGCCAAGGATAAAGAAGAGTGTGCGAAGATGATTCACGAGGGAAGATGGAGTGAGTTTATCAGAGAGGTTCCGATACACAAGGGGGACTTTGTCTCCATCGTGCCGGGCACTGTTCACGCGATAAAGGCAGGTGTCATGCTTCTTGAGACACAGCAGAACAGTGACATTACATACCGCGTATATGATTATGATCGTCTTTCTAACGGCAAGAAGAGGGAGCTTCATGTGGAGAAGTCCATTGATGTCATCAATGCACCTGCTTCCCCGGCACAGGACAGTATCCATAATTTTGCCAATGTCCGGAAGAATAAGCCTGTTCTTATGGAAAAGAGCGCTTATTACAAGGTATGGAAGCTTGTTGTAGAGGATGGTTCTGAGCTTCAGCTGTCAAGAGAAAAAGACTTTGACAGCAGTTATCTGCTTGCAAGTGTTGTAGCCGGAAGCGGATATATTAACGATACAGCCATCAAAAAGGGCGACCATTTCATTGTGACCAATGAATGTGACAGCCTAAGCTTTAGCGGAGATATGGAGATTATCTTATCTGCGCAGATATAATTATTGAAACGAGGAATAGTAATAGTATGACAGAGCAGGAACTTGATAAAATGATTGCGAGAATAAACGAACTCGCACATAAATCTAAAAAAGAAGGTCTGACAGAGGAGGAAGCTATGGAGCAGACTGAGCTCAGAGGCAAGTATATAGCTAACTTCAGAACCAATTTCCGTAGCCAGCTTGACAAGATAGATGTGAAGCAGGCGGATGGAACCATTGTGAATCTTGGAGACATGCGCAGAAATAAAATGTAAAATGATGTTGGGGGAAAAACATACACGCTAAGCTTGTAGAGCATGTTTTGCCCCCAACATCTGTAAAATGTAATAATGTGTAAAAGCCCGGAATATAATTGAGCAGAAAAGTGTCTGAAGTGTGTGGATGTAAATGCTTAATTGTATCTGGGCTTTTATGCTTATAGCGGGAATAATATATGGTGCATGGTCGGGGAATATGTCAGCTGTGTCAGACGCTGTGCTTGACAGCTCTGTTCAGGCAGTGGAACTGGTTATATCCATGGCGGGGATTGTTGCAATGTGGTGCGGAATCATGGAGATAGCAGATAATGCAGGCATTGTGAAGCTGTTATCAAGATGGCTCAGACCAGTCGTGCTATGGTTGTTTCCCGGTCTGCGTGGGGAGGAAGGGGAAAAGGCTGTTGAATATATAACAATCAACTTTATCATGAATATGCTTGGAACAGGGTGGAGCGCAACCGGTCCCGGTCTCATGGCGATGGAGGAGCTTGATAAAATAAATCGGAAAAATAAGCCGGACAGGAATACGGCTTCTGATGAAATGTGTACATTTCTGGTTCTTAACATATCATCACTCCAGCTTGTTCCTGTTAATATAATTGCATTCAGGAGAGCCTACGGTGCAGTCGCGCCTGCGTCCATAGTGCTTCCTGCACTGATAGCCACAAGCATGAGTACTATGGCGGCGGTGCTGTTCTGCAAGGCAATGTGTCTGATGAGCAAGGGTCACGATTAAATAATGGATATTCCGGTATGGAATATTGTTAAGCGGATGGTATACTGATATTGGTAACAGCCAGGCGTGGAGTACATATATGTGGAATGTATATATGCGTAGAATGCATATATGCATGAAATGCATATGTGCATTCCATGCATATGTACATGGAATCTATAGTAAATATATGCGTGCTGGTAAGGAAGGCATATCAGAAATTATCCGTATAGGTGTTCATATAAGTGCGGTATCTGAGCGGCATAAGCTGTTTCTGAAGCTTTTCGTTATGGCGGGCGTCTATGGATACGGAGGTACGGAATGTCTCAAAGAGAGCTTCAATAGCTTCGTTACTGTCAAGGGATGAGCTTCCGGTATGTTCATGGGTGGCGTCTACAAGTGTTTCAAGATATTCAGGGCTTATTTCAGAAAAAATATATCCGCGGCTTCCACAGTGGTGTATGGAGCAATAGTTTCGTGTAGTGTCAGCGATGAGCCAGTTCTCATTGTAGAGGCGGTCGGCGAAATGGTGCGATACCAGGTCAAGAATATTATTGTGCGGAGCGAAGCGGGCAAGCATAAAACTTCTGTGAGAATCGCGATACTGTCCAAAACGCAGAAAGCCAAGATAGTTGTGCGATTCACGGCGTACATTGCGGTCAAGCTCAAACAGCCGCATGACATAAGGGTTTACAAGGTGGTTCACAATGCCGCTTCCGACCTTGAAGGCATCGATAAGAAAATGGTAAATTACATTGCCCCTGTCATTATCTCCTGATATGGCAGCATGATATACCTGTGAAAATATCTCAGGAGAAAGCTTACTTCGGATAGTAGAGGCAACCTTAGCTGCAAGAGAGCTGTCCGGTTCAAAAAATCTGTACTCAGAAAATAGCTCCATATCCTCACCTTCGGTTACGGATATGGATGTCCGGGAGGTTCCAATCTCCCAGGCGCGGTATATGGCAGTGAATATGCCATCTACGCTGCCGTCACAGCAACATACAATCATGTTAAATCCTCCAAATAATGTGTCTGTTTTGTGATAAATCTAAAATTCCCGATTATTTAATGTGTCTTATCGGGTAAGTGGCGAATAGTTCATATTGTTGTCATCGAAGAGAGAGAGCTGCCTGTATAGACCTCTCTGCGATACTTCAAGAGAGTGCCTGCGTTCTGCACCAATGAGCTGTGATATGATATAATCTTCATCCTGGCAGAACAATTCATCCGTCTTTCCATCACATGTAATAAAATATCTTGCTCTTTTCATGACCACACCCATGCGGGAAATGTCATTGAAGGACAGGCGGGAGTGCCTTCTGGCTCTGAGAATCCGTTCAACCGAGCGCGGACCTACGCCGGGTATGCGTAGCAGCTTCGCCTTAGGTGCTGTGTTTATCTCGACCGGAAAATCTACGAGATGCTGCAACGCCCAGTCACACTTAGGGTCAATAAATGTATTAAAGTTAGGATGAGCTTCAGATAACAGTTCAGCGGCATTGAAACCATAAAAACGAAGGAGCCAGTCTGCCTGATAGAGACGGTGCTCCCTCAAAAGCGGAGGACCGTCCTCGGTTGATGGCAATGTGCTGTCATTGTTAACATTGACAAAAGCAGAGTAAAAAACCCTTTTAAGACCATAATTTTTATAAAGTGCTTCTGCGATGGTTACAAGCTGGTAATCCGATTCCGGTGCGGCACCTATTATCATCTGTGTGCTCTGACCGGCAGGTACATAAGCCTTAGGACCGCTTCGCGGGTCGTGCATTCCGGAGTGTGCCGGTAATGAAAAGGCATTGTGTGTCCGGATGGAAAACGAGGAAGTGTAAGCTGATGGACTATCAGTTAAGAATGTGCTTGAATCATGCAAAAAATCTCCCGTTGATTCCGGAAAGCCCTGTCTGCGTGCTGCAACCGTATTATGACCGTATGCTGACTGATAGTCGGCCAGGAGCTGTTCGTTTCGCTGTATGCCGAGCTGTATCTGCTTCATAGGTGTGAGTATATTCCTGCGTGATTTATTAGGGGCAATGCTTCTTAGCGCTTCGGCTGTGGCAAGCTCTAAATTCACACTCATTCTGTCAACGTACCAGCCAGTTTCTTCTATTACAGAGGGGTCTGCACCGGGAATCCCCTTCACATGAATATAACCATTAAAATGGTATACCAGCCTGAGCATGCGAACAGTCTCTAACAGAAGCTGCATGGTATGTGTGGGTGACACAATAATGCCCGAGCTTAAGAAAAGTCCTTCTATATAATTCCGCCTGTAAAATTCCATAGTAAGTGTACATACTTCTTCCGGCGTGAAGGAGGTTCTCAGAACATCATTGGAACGGCGGTTCATACAGTAGCGGCAGTCAAAAATACACTCATTGGTAAAAAGTATCTTGAGGAGGGAAATACATCTTCCATCGGCGGCAAAGCTGTGGCAGATGCCGGAGCTGACGGTGTTGCCGATACCGGTTCCACTGTTGCTTCTGCCGGAGCCGCTTGATGTGCATGCAGCATCATACTTAGCGGAATCGGAAAGAATCTTAAGTTTTTCTCTAATATCCAAATCTTCTTTTATAAGCATTTTAATATCATCTCCTTGACAAACGAACGTATGTTTGATAATATAATAGCACATACGTTCGATTAAGTAAAGAGGGAAATGCAGGAATTTTTAAAATGCTTCGGGTGTCAGAACATGCTTGATATACCTGGCTGTGTATAACGCATTATATTTATGCATATCAGCTTTGTTGTCCGGTATCAGAATAGTTTATGACCATTACCTTCCGTTATAATGGTGTGTATTTTTGTATTGTCACATGAATATAGTAGTAGAGATTGTTATTTATAAGGAATAGTTATGATAGAGGCTGTTGCACAGGGAATAATACCTATGATAATTTTCGCGGTTGTCTTGTGGGCACTTATATCCGGAGGCAGGGTATATGAGGATTTTACAAAGGGGGCACTCAGGGGGCTTAGAATATCGGCAGAGCTTCTGCCGACGCTTATAGGACTGTTAGTCGGAGTGGGGGTACTAAGGGCTTCTGGTGCACTTGATGCATTTTGCGGTATTGTAGGAAGAGGAGCGCGGTATATAGGTTTTCCGGCGCAGGTGGTACCGATTGCCGTGATTAAGATTTTTTCATCATCCGCGGCTACCGGGCTGATGCTGGACATATTCAGAAGCTGTGGTGTGGATTCGTATGTGGGACTTCTGGCTGCACTTATTCTTTCAAGCACGGAGACGCTTATGTACACCATAAGTATTTATTATATGTCAGTGAAGGTGACGGGAACGAGATGGACGGTGGCAGGTGCACTTTTTGCCATGTCGGCGGGGATAGTTGGAAGTGTACTGGTTCTGGGGTTTGTTACAAAAATGTAATATTTCAAAGTATTGACGAATAAGCAGCTCTATGTTATTATGACTATGTCAGCGTACTATGACAGATAATACGCGAGGGAGTGTTTTATTTATAAAATGACCGGCGTAAGGGAGATGCGTTGGTCGCATGCATTATATGGCTGCTGCAGGTATAATGTTATAAAAATGCAGCGTGGAAGAGAGGTTGATTATGAAAAAGATGAAGAGATTTAAGAAAGCGGCGGTTCTGCTTATGGCGGCAGTGATGTGCTTTGGCATGGCAGGCTGCAAGAAAACAACGGGAGGGGAGACCCCTACGGGAGATGTGTATGCACCTTCTTTTTCGGAGATATCATCTGATGTAGAGTATGTCACTAATGTATTGGCAGGTGATGGCAGGCTTAGTATTATGGGCCAGGTATATGACCGTGAGACTTATGCACTTTCACAGAAGCTCATCACACTGGATATCGCTACAGGAGCACAGACGAGCAGGGAGCTGGTCGTGGATGGGGATAAGAAGGATGACAGCGAACAGATTTCGCTCCAGACAATAGCTGTCTATAAGGATGGCTACATGGCTGTACGTTATCATTATACACAGCCGACGCAGGAGGAGATAGACAGTGGAGTGTATGAATCTGAAACATCCTATGACATAGCTATACTTGATGCGGATTTTAACATACAGTCAACAGTATCACTTGCGGATCTTCAGAAGAAGGTAGAGGAAAGCGGAGGCGGCTTCTATGTTCAGTACTCAGCCAGCGATGCAGAGGGTAATATCTATATTTCCCTTGACAATTCAATGTATGTCATTGACAGCGAGGGAAAAGAGAAGTTTAAGGTGGACTTTGATAACTGGATCAATGGAATGTTTGTGACAAGCGGCGGGCAGGTCGTTGTTATGTACTATAATGACCAGTATGACATGGAGATTGCACCGGTTGATATGAACACCAAGGCATTGGGAACTCCTTTTGAGAATCTCCCAAGCATGGATGGCAGTTCTTCAAATATATATCCTGCAGGTGATGGCAGGCTGTACATTGTAGGTTCTACCAAGCTGTTCCTGTATGATATGAATACGCAGACCTCTGAGGAGATACTGGACTGGATTGCATGTGATATCAATACCAATAATCTTGCGGGCTTTGCGGTTCTTGACGATGGTTCATTTGTAGCAGTGTCCACAACCTACGATTACTCAGGTGAAGATACAGAGGTAACAATCGAGCTTGCAACTATCAAGAAGGTTCCTGCCAGCTCAATTAAGCAGAAGAAGAATGTGACACTCGCAATGCTCTACATGAATTACAATACGCGTGAGCAGGTAATCAAGTTCAACAGAACGAATGAGGAATACAGAATTAATATAAAGACTTATGTGGATGATAATTCTTCTAACTGGGAAGATGCACAGACACAGTTTCAGGCAGATGTAGCTTCCGGTACTGCCGGTGATTTCTTCGTGGCAGATGGCAATATCAACGTGGATAACCTTATTGCAAAGGGAGCACTTGCAGATCTTTCAGGTTTAATAGATAAGGATGAAGTCCTTAACAGAGATGATTTCATATCAAATATTCTTGATATATTATCAGTTGACGGCAAGCTGTACAGTGTGGCGGAGTCATTCTATATAAATACACTTGTCGGTAAGACTTCGGATGTGGGAACAGGTAAGAGCTGGAGCTTTAAGGATGTAGTTGAGCTTGTTAAGTCCCATCCGGATTCGCAGCTTATGCAGTACGTCACCAAGACGGATGGTCTTAGTACGATGGTTATGTACAGTATGGACAGCTTTTATAATTCAGAGACAGGTGAGTGTAAGTTCGATTCTGAGGACTTTATTTCGCTTCTTGAATTATGTAATACATTCCCTAAGGAATATGATTATAATTCAGGAGAGAGCGAGAGCACGGCAAGTCTGTTAAGAAGCGGGAAGGTGCTCCTCACAAGTGTGAATATGTCAAGCTTTAGTGATATGCAGATGTTTCCGGCTCTTTATGGTGAGCCTGTCAATTTCATAGGATTTCCTACCAACAGTGGTTCAGGATCGGTTGTAGGCTTTAACAACAGATTCTGTGTAGCTGCCAAGTCAAAGAATAAGGATGGCGCATGGGCATTTATCCGCAGCTTCCTGCTTCCGGATAACCAGAACAAGCTGGATTGGAATTTACCTGTAAACAAGGCTGCCTTTGAGCAGAAGATTGCAGATGCCATGAAGAAACAGGATGATAATGATAGTGTGGTCAGTACATGGTGGTATGATGATGTAGAGATTACAATCGGACCGCTTACAGAGGAAGATGCACAGGTAGTAAGAGATATGGTATACAATGCCACCACAGAGGCTGCTTATGATGAACAGCTTATGAACATCATAACAGAAGAGGCAGAGTACTATTTCAATGGTGAGAAGAGTGCACAGGAGATAGCGGGAATTATCCAGTCAAGAGCACAGCTCTATATAGATGAGAACCGTTAAGACGGCATTCTGATGGGGCATGTTATGGGGCAGGACAGCCTCACGGCATGGAGGTTATTATGAGTATAAAGAAAAAATCAAAGGAGCTTAAGCTCCCTAAAGAGAAAAAAAGGACTCCTACGCAGAAAAAGCGTAGGAGCAGGCTGGGAAAACATAATATGGCACCATTTCTTGCGCCGAGTATCATAGGAGTTACACTGTTTTTCCTTCTTCCGTTTCTTGTGGTTATTTTCTATTCGTTTGTTGATAACCCGGTTACGAAGGAATGGGTCTGGTTTGACAATTTTGTGAGACTTGTGAAGAACAATTCCTTTAAGCGGGCTGTGAAAAATACAGCTACGTTTACCGCAATTGCGGTTCCGCTCGCAGTTGTGCTTTCGCTTCTTTTAGCCATCATACTTGATCAGAGAATTCCGGGAAGAAGCCAGTTCAGAACTTTCTTTTTAAGTCCTATGATGGTACCTATTGCTTCAGTTGTTCTTATATGGCAGGTATTGTTTCACTATAACGGAGCGGTGAATGATTTCCTCTCAACATTCGGTATAAGTCCTGTTGACTGGTTGAAGTCGGATTATGCCATGGTGGCAATAGTACCCCTGTATCTGTGGAAGAACTTAGGCTATAACATGATTCTTTTTATGGCGGCACTCGGAAATATACCGCGTGACATCATAGAGGTGGCGGAGCTTGAGAGTGCTAATTCGTGGCAGATATTCTGGCATATTAAGATAAGATATCTGTCTCCTACGATTTTGTTTGTAACAATCATGTCAATCATAAGCTCGTTCAAGGTTTTCAGGGAGGTATATCTTCTGACAGGTGACCATCCCGTCACGAGTCTTTATATGCTGCAGCATTATATGAACAATATGTTCAAGTCACTTGACTATCAGAAGCTGTCGGCAGCGGCGATACTTATGTCACTTGTCATGATTGTGCTTATAGGAGCATTATTCCTTATAGAGAATCATTTCGGAAAGGATGTGGAGGAATAATGGGAAAAGAAAAGAAACTCAGGCATCAGGAAGCACCGCTTCACGGTATCCATCATAAGAGAAGAAGGAGTCTTGTGGTAAGAACACTTTGTTTTATATTTGCCGCAAGCTTTGCAATAATTTTCCTGTTCCCGACGGTGGTGACGATAGCAAACTCCTTCATGTCACAGTCTGAAATAAGCTCGAATTACGGTATGGTATTTTCCACGACCGATTCGGGAGCGAAGGCATATATATCAAAGAAGGTCAATATCAAGCTTATTCCCGATATGGTAAGCTTCAGCCAGTATTTTACCGTACTGCTAAAGAGCCCATCATATCTGCTCAAGTTTTGGAATTCGGTTATACTTGTAGTTCCGATAACAGTGTTCCAGATATTGATTGCCTGTCTTGCTTCATATGGCTTTGCAAGAGCGGAGGGAAAGATAAAGGGCATAATATTCTTCGGATACATAATATTGATGCTTATGCCTTATCAGGTCACACTTGTTCCGAACTATCTGGTGGCAGACTGGTTCCATATACTGAATACTAATTGGGCGATATGGCTGCCGGGTATATTCTCGCCGTTTTCGGTTTATCTGCTGACTAAGTATATGAAAAGAATACCGAAGGCTCTGTTTGAGGCGGCACAGATTGACGGAGCCGGGGAGTGGAAGCTGTTTACGAAGGTTGCTATGCCTATATGTAAGGGTGCAATATATTCATGTGCGATACTTGTGTTCATAGATTACTGGAATATGGTTGAGCAGCCTCTTATTCTTTTTACGGACACAGAAAAATATCCATTGTCGGTATTCTTATCCAAGATAAATGAGGGTGAGATTGGTCTTGCATTCGCTGTCGCTACGATATATATGATACCGGGACTTCTGATATTCCTCTACAGTGAGGAGTACCTTGTTGAGGGAATCACATATCAGGGTGGAATAAAAGGATAAATTATATCTATTATATTAAGAAAGGGTTAATGCGATGAAAAAGCTGGAAGGAAACAGGAAGGACTGGATAAAGAACATTCTGATAGTATTTCTTATAATATTGCTGTTACTGACATTTTTTTCCAATACGATTATGAACTATTCGCTTGCAGAGGTATCGAGTTCATACATAACTAGCGGAAGTATCTCAACGGCAATCCGCGGTACAGGTACTATTCAGTCTGTTGATCCGTATAATGTGACAATCTCTGAGGGACGCAAGGTGGAGAGTGTCAATGTAAGAAAGGGCGATACTGTAAGCAAGGGAGATGTGCTTTTTGTACTTGAAGAGGGAGAGAGCACAGAGGTTGCAGATGCGAAGAAGGCATACCAGGCATTGCTTGAGCAGTATGATTCAGCAATTATTGACAACCAGATTGGCAGTGATGTTGTTACGGCAGCCCAGAATCGTGACGAGGATGTACTTGCTCAGAAGACAGCACTCCTTGAGCAGCGCACAGCAGTTCTCAAGCAGAAGAAGCAGGCACTTGACGATATCGATGCACAGATAAGCGTTACCGGAGCTACTGTTGTTGATACCAAGGCTGAGGAGGAACAGCTTGAGGCTGCCAATGTGGCACTTCAGGCAGCTAAGGATTCACTTAACAGCTATAATGAGCTGGATACAAAGGTTACGAATATTCTCGCCGAGGCACAGGCACAGACTGATGAGGGCAAGCGCAGGGAGCTTATTCTTCAGGCAGTTGCGGTTGCAGGTGACAGAGATAAGCTTGGCGATAAGGCAGCTCTTGAGGCAAATGTGAAGTCCTATGAGAAGCAGATAGAATCAATAAATAAGACAATTGAGGAAAAGAAGGCACAGCCGACACAGATTTCAGCGGAGCTGGCATATAAGAGAGCACTTGCCAATAATGAATACACACAGGCAAAGAACAGCTATGACGAGGTTTCAGGTGAGATTAAGTACCAGAGACAGCTTCAGGATCTCTTAGACCAGATTGATGATGCTAAAAATAAGTATGAGACACTTGAAAAGAAGGCTATAGGAACAGAGGTTACAGCTCCTGTAAGTGGTACAATCACGGCAGTTAATGTTGTGGCAGGAGAGAAGGTTACAGCAGATTCGCCTATGGCAACAATACAGCTTTCGGGCAAGGACTACACTCTTGAAATGTCCGTAACCAAGGAGCAGGCTGCAAGAATCAAGGTAGGAGATGTCGGCCAGGCATCCAATTCATGGTATTACAGTGATGCGGTGTTTACCGTGTCCGCAATCAAGAAAGATACATCGAATCCATCATCAGGTAACAGAATCGTAGTATTCACAGTTACCGGGTCAGATATCAATGTTGGTCAGTCAGTTACCGTGAGCGTTGGCGATAAGTCAGCTAACTATGATATGATTGTTCCTAATACGGCAATCCGTGAGGATAAGAATGGTACCTACATACTTATCATTACCTCTAAGAGCACTCCTCTTGGCAACAGATATACAGCTACCAGAGTAGATGTAACCAAGCTCGCTTCTGATGATACCAACACCGCTATTTCATGTGGAATTCAGGGCTATGAGAGTGTAATCACAACGGCTACCAAGCCGGTATCGGCAGGAGATTTGGTGCGTCTGCCTAAATAATAGGAGGATACGATGACAAGGCCTAATGTAAAATTGACGAAAAAACAGCTTGTGCTTCTGGTCATCATTGCAGTAGGGCTGCTCGTGTTCGGTATATTGACGGCTGTATCAGGCGCTGTGGCAGGAACACAGAAAACGCAGTATTGTGCAAAGTACTGGGATTCTGATGGCAGATATTCGATGGTGAGTGTGTTCCTGCCTGAGGACAGTGGACTGAAACAGGAGAAGGTTAAGCAGCTTCAATATACGCTTGATCAGGCTCTCATAAAGGAAGCTATGGAGGCTCCGGCAGATAATGCCAGACTGTATGTTGCAGCATACAGTGTGAAATCGCAGGTTAGTTTATCCTCGCAGCGAGCTAAGTCACAGCAATGCACTGCGTATGGCGTAGGTGGAGATTTCTTCCGCTTTCATAATTATGAGCTTATAAGCGGCAGTTATCTTATGGAGGACAGCATTGCAAATGATCAGGTTGTAATTGATGAGGAAGCGGCATGGAAGATATTCGGAGCCATAGAGGTGGATGGAATGACACTCACCTACAATGGAAAAGAATATATAGTGCAGGGAGTTGTTAAGCCTCAGGATGGTTATAAGGCCAAGGCTGGCGGAGCCGAGAGCGGAACGGTATTCTTCCCTCTTGAAGCGATCGGACAGGATGCAGACTGCTATGAGATTATCTTTCCTAATCCTGTATCGGGTTTTGCCTTAAAGCAGGTTAAAGGGGCATTCACCTCCTGCGGCTATAGTGAGGATGATATAAGGATAATTGATAATTCGGAAAGATACAACTTTGTAAATTCAGCGAAGAGAGTTCTCAAGTGGACTGATAAGGGTATGGCATTCAAGGCACTTAAATACCCATATTGGGAGAACAGTGCAATTGCTGTAGAAAATATAGTCGACTTATTAACATTCTTTAGAATTATATTCATTATACCGCCTATAGCAATAGTGATTATATCTGTTATATGCTTCCACCCGATACACAGGCTTAAGCTTCTGATACTGCGGATTGTAGAACATTTTAGAAAATAGCACAGTAAGCTTTTAGAAGTCGTTCCGGAAATGATGTCCGGAATGACTTCTTTTTCTTTTCAAGCTGTAGATGATGTGGTAAAATATTTATCTGAATTATACTAAGGGATATATCAGATAAGTGTTGAACAGGCTGTTAGAGCTTGGAAGCCCCGGATGTGCACCGGTAAATATGCATTTAACATTTTTAATTGTCGAAAAAAGGAGACAGGTGGGTTATGGAGAAAAAGAAATATTTGTGGTGTGTAATATCGGTCATAGTCGGGGTTGTGATTTTTGTTGTCGCCGGAGTCAGCAAGAGGATAACCTTCTGCGATGAGATATACACATATATGATTGTGAATGCGCCTAATGGGGCGTATCAGCTTGCTGAGGGACAGTGGTATACGCGACAGCAGACAGTTGATATGCTAGGTCACAGTTCAAATGACAGTGTTGTGCAGATGTTGTGGAATGTGAAGGGGGACTCTCATCCGCCACTGTATTATGGGCTTGTGTATATTGCCTCGCTTATTGGCGGACTGAATATATCAGAGTGGACAGGGCTGGCGGTCAATCTGCTTATGTACATCGGAACAATGCTTTTGTTCTGGCTTATTATAGATAGGATTTTCGGCAGACCGGGTATGGCAGCGGCAGCGGCTATTGTATATGCGCTGAATGTGGGAACGCTGTCGGACGCCATGCTTATACGAATGTACATGCAGCTGACCTTCTTTACGATTGCATTTGCATACGCGGCTTGGCGGCTGTGGGAGAATAAGGAAAAGCTGTCAGGTTATGTCCTGCTGGGAATAGCGACGGCTGGCGGATTCATTACGCAGTATTATTTCTGCTTTATCCCGATAGGTTTTTTTGTGGTATGGGCGATTTATAATATTGCACGTAAAAAATATTCATGTATAATTAAATATCTTGCGAGTATGTCTGCGGCAGTGGCAGTGGATACTATATTGTGGCATTACTGGATTGGAACCATGCTTTCAAACAGTGATTCCGGTGCGATAAAAGAGAACGCAATGAATTTTGTTAATATATTCAACAGCATGTTCAGGGGATTGGAGTCCGTACAGCTTATTATTTTTCAGAAATGGCATATCGTGGGCGGTCTGGCTGTGATTATTGTGGTTGTGATAGCTCTTGTATCCGAGAGGGTAAATGCAAGCTTCCGAAATATGAGATTGTATGTCGGCGGGCTAAGTGCAATGCTGTTCTTTTATTCAACTATTGTATATTATCTGACACCAACATACCTTATGTCGAGCAGGTATTTCTATGCTGCGTCCGCGGTGGAGATTCTGTTGGTAGCTGTATGTATCTGTGCGCTGGTCTGTACATTTGTGACAGATGAAAGGCTTGGTAAAAAGAGAAAAATATTTGTCAATGCAGGTACAGCGGTGGTGTGTATTGCCATGGATATAGGTATTCTTGCATTTGGATATGGAATAGACTATTATGCTGATGCGGCAGCGTATGACACCCAGAGGGAATGTCTGGAAGAGTATAGTGATATTCCGTGGGTTCTGTGCGGCGATGAAAACTGGGAAATGACGGCAAACTTTATGGATTATATTATTCCGGAGAAGCTCATGAGAATCACGGAAAATACACCATACGGTATTGAGAAGGAGCTTGAGAAAGCGGATAAATTCATGATAGTGGCAAGAACAAATGAGGGTAATACACAGGGAGATATGGCACTGTATTATTATATCGGAACCACGGGAAGATTTGCAAAAAGTGAGCTGGTTATGGAGCGGAACGGATTGTCCTATTTTCTCGCATATCCGGAGGAGTGAAGATGATGTGCCTGCCGGGATAAAAGTGACATATCCATTGGAGCAAAAAAAGGAAGTACACACCGCTTAGTGCTCTACACGCTTGACGCGGGGGGATTGCTTATTCTGCGTTCAAACTACTTATTGGTGGCAGTACTGCAAGCATATAAAAATGACCAAGCATTGAATTAAAAAGGCATAAGTACGCAGGAAAATTGTGCAGCCGTTCTGTATTATTTTGAGCTTTACAACTAATTAAACATAAAAAAATGAATGGAGGAAAATACTATGAAAATGAACAAATCAAAGGTAGCTATTGTGGGCTGTGGGCTGGTTGGTTCCACAACCGCATTCAGTCTTGTGACACAGGGCGTAGTTGATGAGGTGCTCATGATTGACATCAACAAGGAGAGAGCCTACGGAGAGAAGCTGGATTTACATGACAGTATTGAGTATCTCAACCGCAATGTGAAGGTGACAAACGGTGATTATTCGGACTGCTCAGATGCAGATATTGTAGTTATAACCGCGGGAGCACCGCCTAAGCCGGGACAGAGCAGGCTTGATACACTTGAACTCACGGCGAATATATGTAAGTCAATAGTCGGACCTATTATGGAGAGTGGATTTGATGGAATTTTTCTTATAGTGTCCAATCCGGTAGACATTATCACACATTATGTCAAGAAGCTTTCCGGGCTTCCTAAGAATCAGGTCATCGGAACGGGAACTGCCATAGATTCCGCACGTCTCAAGACATTTATCGGAGAGCTTATAAATGTTGACCCGCGAAGCGTCCATGCATATTCGATGGGTGAGCATGGCGATTCACAGATGGTTCCATGGTCCGTTGTTACGGTTGCAGGAAAGCCTTTTTATGACGTAATTGCCGACAACAAGAGCCTTGTGGGCAATGTTGACCTTGATGAGCTTGTCCATAAGACCGCAAGAGAGGGCTGGGAGATTTTTGAGCGCAAGGGAACAACATACTACGGAATTGCTACAGCCGTAGCTGCCATTATAAAGGCAATTATGAATGATGAGAACAAGATTATACCGGTATCAACATATCTTGAAGGTGAATACGGCGAGACTGATGTGTACGCGGGTGTGCCTACAGTTCTTAACAGACATGGAGCGTATGATGTCCTTGAGATTCATATGTCCCCTAGCGAGCTTGCAAGGTTCAAGGACTCTGCAAAGGTCATAAGGGAATACACCAGCAAGATTATGGAATATTAAACAGATGCCGCCGCAAGGCAGCAGCGTGGAGGACATGTATGGCAAAGCTGTATTTTAAATATGGGGCGATGGGCAGCTCTAAGACTGCGAATGCTCTTATCACGAAGTTCAACTATGAAGAGAGGGGCATGAAGGTGTGGCTGTTAAAGCCTGCCACGGATGACCGCGATGGACAGGATATCATAAAGAGCCGTATCGGACTTGCGTGCAGGTGCTTTGTGGTGACACCGGATACCGATATATTGGCGGCGTATGAGAAGGAAGCGGGGTATGACGCAGTTATAGTTGATGAGGCTCAATTTCTCACACCGAGACAGATAGACGAGCTTAGAAGTATAGTCGATAATAAGGGCATACCTGTCTTGTGTTTCGGATTGAGAACCGACTTTCTCACGCATGTATTCCCGGGCAGCCTGAGACTTCTTGAGATTGCGGACTCCATAAGTGAGATTAAGACAATCTGCCGCTGTGGCTCCAAGGCTACAGTCAACGCCAGAATAGATGAGAATGGCAATGTAATTACGGACGGGGAGCAGGTGCTCATCGGTGGAAATGACAGATATGAGGCGATGTGCTACTCCTGTTATATGAAGAAAATCAAGGGAATTATGTAGAATACCCACAAGGCAGTAAAAAACAAGTCACAAGAGCCTGCCGGGTGGGTATAGGGAGCAGAAATAAGCAAAATCACCCACAAAGCCGGGAAAAGCAAGCTGAAATAGTGGCTCAGTGGGTATAGGGAGCAGAAATAAGCAAAAATACCCACAAAGCCGGGAAAAGCAGGCTGAAATAGTGGCTAAGTGGGTATAGAGAGCAGAAATAAGCAAAAATACCCACAAAGCCGGGAAAAGCAGGCTGAAATAGTGGCTCAGTGGGTATAGAGAGCAGAAATAAGCAAAAATACCCACAAAGCCGGGAAAAGCAGGCTGAAATAGTGGCTAAGTGGGTATAGAGAGCAGAAATAAGCAAAAACCACCCACAAGGCAAGAAAAAGCAGGCGAAAAGATGCAGCCCGGTGGGTATAGAATTAAAAAAGAGGAGAAAAAAACAATGGATATCAAGGAAATTCTTGCAAAGGTTGACCACACAGTATTAGGACAGACAGCCACATGGGCTGATATTAAGGGACTCTGTGATGATGGAATGAAGTATGAGACAGCTTCGGTATGTATTCCGCCAAGCTATGTAAAGCAGGCAGCAGAGTATATTAAGAGCGTTAACGGCAAGCTTAAGGTATGTACGGTAATAGGCTTCCCTAATGGATATAATACTACGGCTGTGAAGTGCTATGAGACCAGGACTGCGGTTGAAGAGGGCGCTGATGAGATAGATATGGTCATAAATATAGGCTGGGTTAAGGACGGTCTGTACGATAAGGTTTTAGACGAGATTAAGCAGATTAAGGCGGCATGCAGCGGAAAGCTTTTGAAGGTGATTATAGAGACATGCCTTCTCACAGATGAGGAGAAGATTAAGCTCTGCAAGATTGTCTCTGAGTCCGGCGCGGATTATATCAAGACATCGACAGGATTTTCCAAGGCGGGAGCTACATTTGAGGATGTCAAGCTCATGGCTGACAATGTCGACGGCATTCTTGTAAAGGCAGCAGGCGGCATAAGCTCAATCGCAGATGCGGAGAAATTCATTGAGCTTGGCGCTTCAAGACTTGGAACAAGCAGGATTGTCAAGCTTGTAAAGGCTGAGAAGGCAGAGGAAAACACATACTAATACCGGCTTTTATAAAAGAGCATATTTTAACAGGGGAAAGCATTAAAGATAGATAAGAGAATATGTAAAGCTTTAGAGGGAGTGTAGACCTGAAATGAAGGGGAAATATACGCTTTGGAAAGGGTGCTGTAGATGACAGAGGAAGAATATTTACAATTAATAGAGGGCAAGCTTGAAGCTGCGATAGAAAATATCAAGGATGAAATGAAGTTAAACGACAAGGATATTGCACAGCTCCAGGAGTTATACTGGGAGAACAACAGTGATTTCGATGAGTATGGCTATGAGGAGTACGAGAACAGACAGCAGATGTTCAATCATGCCAATTTTAGAAGCAGAAATATGAAGACTCTTCACATGTACAGGAGAATGCAGGATTCGCCGTATTTTGCGAGGGTGGATTTCCTTTTTGATGGGGATGATGAGCCGGAGCACTGTTACATCGGTATAGGAAATTTTGCTGAGGGAAAGGGCTCGATGCCTCTCATATATGACTGGCGCGCGCCGATTTCCAGCCTTTTCTATGACTATGATGCCGGGAGAGCCTCCTATGAGGCTCCGGGTGGAACGGTTGAAGGGGAGATTGTAAAAAAATATCAGTACAAGATTAAGAAGGGCAGGCTTCTCTACGCTGTTGAGAGTGATATCAAGATTGATGACGATATCCTAAAGCAGGCGTTGTCGATGAATGCGGACGCAAGGCTTAAGAATATCGTCAGTACCATACAGAAGGAGCAGAATTCAATCATAAGGAACGAGAAGGATAAGATTCTCATTGTGCAGGGTGGTGCAGGCTCAGGCAAGACATCCGTTGCACTTCACAGAATTGCATATCTGCTCTACCGCCACCGCAATGATCTTACCGCTTCACAGGTACTTATTCTGTCACCGAATGATGTATTCTCGGATTATATCTCACACATACTTCCGGAGCTTGGTGAGGAGAATATCAGTGAAATGACATTCGATGATTTTGCTGCGAAGGAGCTTTCGGATACATGCCGGATCGAAAGGCATTACGATTTCCTTGAGGATGTACTCACGCATGAGGACAGCGGCACAGAGTATGCCGCGGCGCGTCAGGCAAGGCTCTCGGCACATTCATCGAAGGAGTTTGCCGAGGCGATAAACGGCTTTGTATTCTCACTTGAGTATGACCTTATGAATTTTAAGGATATCAAATATAAGAAGCTTGAGAAGGACGCAGACAGCATTGCTGATTTATTCTATAATAAGCTGCCGGATATTCCGCTATTTAAGAGGATGGATGCTGTCCGTGAGTACATGGTGGATGAATACGCGACCCTTACAGGACACGAGTTTGACGATATAGAGTCGGCTATCGTAAAAGATAAGTTTGATGCGCTTTACAGGACAAGAGATATTTTTACAATCTACAATGAGTTCCTTGAAAGCATAGGTGAGGAGCCTATAGCTGTTGCGGAGGGACAGCCGAAGAAGGCAGGCTATGAGGATGTGTATGCTATACTTTATCTTAAATATTTGTTGTACGGTGCCGGGTATGAGCAGCAGATTAAGCACCTTCTTGTTGATGAGATGCAGGATTATTCCTACATTCAGTATTGCATCATAGGCTGGGTTTTCAAATGCCCTATGACCATTCTGGGCGACAAGGAGCAGTCTGTTGACTCAGAGAAGTCGGACGTGCTCAATTTCCTGCCTGAAATTCTAGGTAAGGACTCAAAGCGCATTGTCTTAAACAAGAGCTATCGTTCGACAGTGGAGATAACAGACTATGCAGCTGCGATTGCGGGCATAAAGGGAATCGACGGTATCGACAGGCATGGAAACAAGCCTGAAAAGCACATGTATGTAACTGAGAACGAGATGTACGCCGCTATCGGAAACAGGATAAGCGACGAGTTATCCGCAAATGTGTACGAAACCATAGCTGTTCTGTGCAAAACTCAGGCGGAGGCGGAGTACGTTGGGGATAAAATCCTCGAAAATATCCGTGAGACGGAGGATGACGAGGAGAGCTTCAAGGTGACTGTGCTCAACAAGAATACCGACCGCTTTAAGACGGGTGTTGTCGTTGCCCCATATTACCTTGCAAAGGGTCTTGAGTTCGACAGCGTGCATATTGTGAACGCCGATAAGGCACATTACCATTCCGATTATCATAGACAGCTTCTGTATATCGGGGCGACGAGAGCGCTGCATGCGCTGGATTTCTATGGAGTTGGGGATGAATGTGGGTTGTTGCCGTAGAAATCCAGTGATTTTTTGATGAGGGAACTAAAGGGAAGGATAAGCCACGGGCGGCTCTCAGTAGTCGCCAGGTTTATATATAACTCCGGAGGTCGGATAGAACCGTATCAGGAAACGTATGGTTATGCACCTACTTTTGTGTGCTGTCATTTCTTGTTGGTAATAAGATAGCCTCAAAAGGATGTAATGCTTATGCAGAGCAAGGAAGTAAAGAAATGGCAGGATGAGGAAGCACTGAAATGGTATTAGATGATAGCACCACTACTGGATGAAGATCTGGATGAGGCAAAAAAATGCCAGCTTCGGGAAGAGATAGCAGCAAGGCATGAGATTTCAAAGAGAAGCCTGTACTGGTATAAAGCAAAGTACCGGGAGGAAGCATTTGATGGGCTTTGCCCGATGAAACATGAAGGGGATTTTGTTGAAGTGTGCCAGGATATAAATATTGTTAGTACCCTGCCAGAATACATTAAGCCGAAGAATGTGGGCTTGATGTTCATTAGTATGGAATCGGACAAATTCTTTCCGTATACCCAGATTGATGTAGTTTAGTTTCCGAGTGGACTTGGTGGTAATGATATTATCGAGAAAACCTTTAAAGAACCAATTCATCAACAACTTCGTGATGCGTTGCAGTATATCAAAAATGTTATTATCACAGAAAAAGTTGTAAAACATCCTGATAGGGCGGAAGCAGATCGTTTCTTTAATTTTCCGTATGCAGCGGTGGAGGAAGCATTATTGAACGCTGTATATCACCGTGCCTATGATGAGCGCGAGCCAATCGAGGTACGTGTTGAAAATGACAGAATAGAAATTGTTAGCTTTCCGGGACCTGATCGCTCTGTAACGATTGAAGGGTTAAAAAGCTATCGCGTATCAAACCGCCGATATAGAAATCGTCGAATTGGTGACTTCTTAAAAGAATTGCATTTAACTGAAGGTAGAAACACCGGATTCAAGAAGATTTAGGATGCTTTAGAAGCAAATGGCTCTCCAAAGCCAGAATTTGAGACGGATGAGGATAGAAGTTATTTTATAACAAGGTTGTTTATACATGAAGCATTTGCTAAGGATACAAATAGTGATATAACCAAATCAACCATAAATTCAACCCATTTGAAGTGGTAGATAGTGAGTTTTGGGAGCTTGAATTACGTAATCAAATATTGATACTAATACAGAAAGATCCAACAATAACTAAAAAACAGATGTCGAATATACCAGGCGTTTCTATGTACGCTTTGAAAAAAGAATTAGCAGCTATGAGCGCAGAACACATTGCGGAATTTGTTGGGTTCAGCCGAAATGGTAAGAGGGTAGTTTACTAGACTATTTGATAAATTTTGAGATTATGGAATTGATAAAATGTATGAGAAGAATGCACTAAATAATTTTAAAGATGTATTGGGAAAATACTGTGCGATTAATCAGTTTGTTGAATTGTCAAAAAGGTGTTTTCTGGTTGAGCATCAAAAAGAGATACAGAAAAGGGGTACATTTGTGGAGTTAGCAACAGAATATGCAGTAACTCTGACAAATTATGATGCAGATTCGATGGTTGGTGAAATATGCAGAAGTTATATTGTTAATGTTCATCTGTGTTTTGAAACATTTTTGAAAGATGTATGCCGGCAGATAAATAAATATGGAAAGAATGAATATGAACCGAGAATTCAAGAAGAGTCATATTTATCATGTGCAGTCAGAAATATTTGTGGTAATAACTTATCTGATGATATGAAAGCTTTGTATGAGTTATGTGAATACTATCGACTAATAAGAAATACTTCAGTTCATGATTTGTGTGAGGTTGATTCTCATGAAAAAGAATATCGTAAATTGCAAAAGTACAATTTTAAGACTGAGGCTAAATTTTCAAATCTAGTAGCACCAAATAAATATGAAGAAATTTCATTCGATGATTTTGTTATGTTTTCTAGATCTTGTGTTGAATTGGCAACGTACATTTTTGAGAAAATGGCTTATGATTATACTAAAATAGCTTTGGATATTCCAGATAAGCAAATAAGTAAATGGCGGAAATATGGTAAAAAACGTCAAGAGAAAGCGCTTTGCTCGTACATAAAGACCTTGTATAAGGTGGATGAAGAGTTCATAGAGCAAATACCAAAACTTCTTAGCATGATTATTGACCCGATAGTCTAATGGTAGGGCGTCCCCCTTCATAAGTGCATTTGCAACAGTGCACTTATGAAGGGGAAAGATGTGGTTCGAATCCACATCGGGTCTTTATATAGATATTACTAACGAAAACGCAGGAGAGAGGTGTTAATGATGGCGAGTTCTTATTATCAAAACTTAATTAAACGTGTTTTAGATAGGGATGGAATGTCGGTGTATCGTAAGGTGCTTGAAAAGGCTGGAGTTAAGGAAAACTTTGATGAGATTTATCAGGATTATGACAGGATATATGAGGAGAGTGGCAGATTGCAGGAGAAGGAAGAGAAGAAATGAGAGAAGCGGAGGTGATGGGATAAAACAGATTAAATAGGCTTTCACAGTAGTATGTGTGAAAGCCTATTTACTTTGTATTAAAGATGAATACAGCAAATTATAGAATTGATACAATGGTTTTAGATAACAAAAAAATGATACTTATAACACAACAAAAATGTGCTATAATCTATTTATACATTTTTATTTGCAACTAAGGGAGAAAATATGGGTATCGGATTATTTTTGAATGATTATTATGACCTTTTGAAGTTGATGCATGATAATGAAGTTATAATATTAGACGAAAAAGTGATTCCATTAACACAACAGCAGATAGCTACAACTTTGAAATGCAGCAAAATGAAGATTAATAGTATGTTTAGTGTGTTACAAAAACAGGATTTCGTTGAGCAAAAAACAAGAGGAAAGTATGTGTTAACGGATAAGGCTGAAATGATAATTGAGACAATAGAAAAGCTGCAATAATTACAGATAAGGAGCAAGTTAATATGCCTACATTGGATTGGATAGGAAAAGCCAAGGTAATAAATCATCATAATGATGTGCCATATAAAGTTCTTGAACGCAAGTATAGTTATGATGAAGATGGTGAGTATAAAGATGATATTCACAGTGAGAACATGATTATACATGGCGATAATTTAGAAGCATTAAAATCGCTTTTGCCACAGTATGAGGGGAAAATTAAATGTATCTATATTGATCCACCGTATAACACTAGGAAGAGTTCAGAAAAAAATAAGGCATGGATATATTCAGATAGTGTGGATGATCCAAAGATAAAAAAGTGGTTAGGTGTTACTGTCGGAGATGAAGGGGAGGATTTGTCTAGACATGATAAATGGTTATGTATGATGTATCCGCGGTTAATATTATTAAATAAACTATTATCCGATAAAGGAATAGTGTTTATCAGTATAGACGATAATGAGTGTAGTTATTTGAGAATTATTTGCGACGATATATTTGGAAAGAAAAATTTTGTTGCACAGTTAATATGGAGATCGGATGGAAACTTTGATAATCAAGCGAAGATAAAGAATGTTCATGAGTATATTTTATGTTATATAAAAAATGCTGATGAGGTTGGACTTCCTCAGGCAATTGATCCAAGTGCTTCTGAAAATAGTAAAATATATAATGAAGATGTGAGAAACACAGTTGTTAAGAATGGTCCCAAAAATCCTATGTCAACAATAAGGTTACCTAAGGGTTTTCCTTGCTCGGTCAAGAATTTGATAATAAAATCAAGGAAAGATAAATTTCCATATTATGCAACAGATGCAATTATAGAAGATGGATATTTAATAAATGAGGTGGAAGTTGAAAGCGGTTGGTCATCAAAAAATATCTTAATGAAATATATTGATAATGGGTTTGAACCAGTTAAGGATACAAAAGGACAAGATACAGTATTTGAAATTACAAAAACTGGAAATATTGAAATGATAAAAAGAAGAGGAGATGCTAGTCATGTCCTGTCAGTGTTGCAAAACTTGGGTAGTACACAAAATATGAGTACAGAATTGGCAAAAATGGGAGTGAAATTTGACTTTCCCAAACCGGTTGATTTGGTGACATACCTGCTTAGTTTTTATTGCCGACAAGATGATGTTGTTTTAGATTCATTTGCAGGCTCAGGTACAACCGCTCATGCTGTTTTAAACATGAATAAAAAAGATGGTGGTAATCGTAAATTTATTCTAGTTGAGATGGGAGATTATGCTGATACAATAACAGCCGAACGTGTAAAAAGAGTGATTGATGGTTA
>ULWV01040329.1_pt1 | contig 96690 bp, 87 predicted proteins | sample 1960651 | NCBI WGS metagenome assembly ULWV01 (sample SAMEA4835820, study PRJEB28245) | human gut metagenome | biome: gut microbiome; material: fecal sample | place: Denmark | collected 2008
TACAGGCTGGAACGGAACAGGCAAGAGAATTTCTATTAAGGATACTCGTGGTATCATCGATGGTATCCTTAGCGGAGCAATCAACAATGTTCCTACTAAGAAGATTCCTTACTTCAACTTTGAGGTTCCTACAGAGCTTGAGGGCGTTGATACAGGTATTCTTGATCCAAGAGATACTTATGCTGACGCTTCCGAGTGGGAGAAGAAGGCAGTTGACTTAGCTGGAAGATTCATTAAGAACTTCGCTAAGTATGAGGGAAATGATGCAGGTAAGGCATTAGTTGCTGCAGGTCCTCAGCTTTAATTAGAATTTCTTTGTTGATTGACAGAGAATGCGATGAATAATGACCGGATGTGGTATATGCCACATCCGGTTTTTTGTATAATAAATTAGAATGTCAAAACGTGCCGATTTAGGCTATGAGTGTATAACGAGTTATGGTTATGCATATATCTTCGCTGTCCGAAGCAAGATGTTCTAAGGACTCTGGTAAATGCTTTCTATACTATATAATGTGGCTGGCATGAGTGCCTGGTTTGACAAATAGCAGGATATATGATATTCTTTACAAAGTTTTATTTTAAGTGTGGACGAAGGGAGAACGTATTTTACATGAAAAAAAGGAGTTCACTGGATATCATATATAGTATTACGTCACAGCTTGCCATTATCGTATCATTGTTTGTGTGGCTGTTTGCGATAGCACCGTTCTCGTATTACAGTCAGACATGGACGGACGATGTTGTAAGGTTTGTGCACATCTGTAATATAATAAATCCTATTGTTTTTCTGATATTGCTTTCAATAACATTTTTTTGTGCGTTCAAGCTGAAGAAATTGGGCAGACCGGGGATGACAGCCATATGCTCGCTGATTATCTTTGTAGTGCATATTGTCATAAGAATTAATATGCTTGGAACATATCAATGGTCGGATGCTTCTTTATACTATTCGAGTATAGAAAAATTCGCATATTATCCAAATGGGCTTTTGGACAATTTTATTAAAAATGGATTTGTGTTAGCCCATATAGGTCATGGATTTATTTTTGTCACGATGCTTGGACAGCTTTTAAATGTTCCCAATGCCATGGGATTTCAGTATTCATATATGGTGATGGGGGCGGCTGCGGCAGTCTGCCTGTTCCATATATTTAAGGTGATATTCCCTAAGAAAAAGGACTATGTCTGTGCGATAGCAGCGTTCGTTGTGTCGGTTCATCCTATTTTTCTTGGGTTGTCTACAACGATACATATGGAGTATCCGTTGGCGGTTATGTTTATATATGTATTGTGTGCTTATCTGACAGGAAAATATATACTGATGTTGTTCTGGCTTGTGATGCTTGGAACATGCAAAGAAACAGGAGCTATGATGGCCTTTTCCATGCTTTTCTTCATAGTTGTATATGAAATGGTGTCATATATTAAGAAAAACGGAGGAATGAAGAGCACTCTTAAGAAGCTTAAGCCGGGACATTATATTGTTTTTGGAGTATTTATAGCGGCATGTGTGGCAGCGTTCGTAAAAATAATCAATATTCCTATGTGGGGCGGAGTTAGAATTATAGACGTATTGAAGGTTGGCGGAGAAGATACGATGAACTTTCAGTTTGAAAGAGAGCATTTTATGATGAAGGTCCGCCAGCTCTTTATACTTAATTTTTCATGGTTATGGGCTGTGATATTGTGTGTGTGTGTTATTGTCTATATAGCGGTTTCGTCAGTCAGAAAGCGCAAGGGGATGAATGTAAGAGCGTTCTCGTTCGTTTTGATACAGTATTTTGTATACACATTTTTTCTTCTGTTCTTTTTAGAGGCAAAGCAGACAAGATATAACATTCTGTCGGATACACTGTTCTTATTTATTACAATGGTTATGGTTATAAGAGTGCTTGACGGAAAAAGAGAGTATATTTGTGTGTCGGCAGTTATTGGTCTGCTTGCTTTCGTGGAGACATATCTGACCATTGACCCGGTTTCGCTTGCTGTATTTACGAGAGTCAATACGGGAAGGGTTCCTATGGTCTGGACTGCATCTACAAGGGATAAGTTTGAATACATGGATATCAATGTGGGTGATTTCGGATATTATAATTACCAGTACACAAGCATGGACAGAGCGGTTGACAAGATGCTTGACAGGGTTGATTATCAGGGCTGGTACAGGATTACATCGTCTTTTGTGGAATTGACGGAGGATCAGTTTGCGAGCGAAAACTTGTTATGGGATTCGGTACACAGGATACGTACTTACAGGAAGCCTGACGGTGAAGTGAATCTGCACGCGATACAGAGACTGCACTATACAGAAGAAATAGTATATCTTGACCATAGAAGTATATATGTTGAGATTCCGTGGTGCAGGAACCACACGGAGGAAGCGCTCGCAGCACTCGGAGAGGGCTACGATATTGATGGTCCATACACAACATCGGGTGGGCTTGGATGTTCACTTACGTACTATGTTTTATATCGTAAATAAAGAAAAATGTTGCTAAATATACTTTAATGTGGTATACTTTGTTCAGTTGAAAGATATAATAGCATTAGATAATTAATAGGTTTGAATCCTGGGGTGTACGACAATCTTACTTTTTTGAACCTACATTTACGTTCATGGGATTCCAATATTTATAAGTGGATGTCGGGCCTCCTTTTGCAGTGGATGGCTGAAGCTTATGTGAGGTTGCCCACCTAGCTTGAGCTAGGGCGTCAAAACTGTAGGAAACGGCATTTTGGGATATTAAGACAGCTTATTAATTTTCAAATAGAGTAGACTCCGAAAGGGGTCTACTTTTTCGTTTAAGCTAATACAATAGAGCATGTGGATTTGGTCATGCTGTCACAATACATGATAATGGGGGGATTTTGACGTGAAATATAAGTTTGAAGGAAGAGAAAGATATAAAACAAGTAGTCAGGCATCTGCTTATAGGTATATGCCAAGGAAGCTGATGCCTGTTTTTATTATTACGGCTATAATTGTAGGCTTTATTGCTTTTATTACTGTATTTCTTACACGCCAAAAAGACAATGGCAATTATATCAGCAGAGCGCTCGCATCGAGAATGCTTGTGCTTCTTGATATGGATAAGCCTTCCACAGCGGGCATGGCATCCGGAAAGGAAAATGCCGGGTACGATGCGGATAATCCGTTGTTATGGTATGTAAAGTATATGGATGAGTTAGATAATGATGGCTATATTGAGTGGAGCGATGATGAGTATTACGAGCAGGAGTTTGCATATAGTGCATTTACATATGGAGAGTTAAGAGAGTACCTTGTAAGTAAAGACTGGGATGTGTCGAATATGGTCGAGGAGACCGGAGTGGACATCAAGAGGGGAAAGGCATCTAAGAAAATTAAAAAGACTGAATTTGATAAGATATATGATTATATGGTGCTTGTAAATGGAAATGCAGGAGGAGTTGTAAGACGTGAGCTTACGATTGTAGGAACACCGGCTAATATGACTGCTAAGCAGATAAGGCAGTTCGGCTCATGGAGCTGCGTTGCACAGGAAGGCGTATTTGACTTTGAAGGATTGACAATGGATGCATATTCTGACAGGAAAATATGTGTATTTTCAAGAGGAAACAGCGTTATATCGGTACTTGCGGTTGTAGATGATTCGGTCACATACAGCAATGTATGGCTGTGCAGTACGCAGGATAATAAGCTGGAAGCGTACATATCGGGTGTTTACAGAGAGTTCGAGATTTCACCGCTTGAAAATGACTTTGAAAATACAATAGCAGACATTGGAATTGAGTCCGGAAAAGTAAAACAGCTTACAATAAAAAATGATACAATAAGCGGAAAAGTGCTTCGTGTGAGCAACACGGCAGTTGAAATTGACGGATACGGAAGCGTTGATATAGCTGATAATTTCCGTGTCTATAAAAATTATGGGATACTTGAGGAGAAAAGTATTGACGATATTTTAGTCGGCTATGAGCTTGCCGATTTTGTTGTCGCAGATGGAAAGATATGTGCGGCAGTAATCAAGAAGGAGCTTCATGCAGAAAATATCAGAGTACTTATTATGAATACAGGGTATGGTTCTATCTTTCACGACAGAGTGACACTGACATCGGATGCAGGCTTTGTCATACATAAAAAGGATGAAGACATAACGATTGCAGGTGGTGAGCTGGTTGATATCTATCCTGACAGCGAGTATATGTCCGAAGGCAGAATCACAATGACACCGATGGGACTTAATAGTACGATAACAGTGCTGAGTGTCGAGCGTTCTTATGGCAATCCGTATTATGGCGGAACACTTGAGATAGCATCTGAGGACAATGGACTTGTCATCGTAAATGACCTTCCGTTAGAGGAATATCTGTATCATGTTGTTCCGAGTGAAATGCCGGCAGGCTTTGGAGTTGAAGCTTTGAAGGTGCAGGCGGTATGTGCAAGAAGCTATGCATATATGCATATTATGAATAATTCATACAGAACTTACGGAGCACATGTAGATGACAGTGTGGGGTATCAGGTTTATAATAATATCAAGGAACAGCCTGATTCAACCCAGGCGGTGAAGGAAACCTATGGTCAGGTGATGAGAAGTGATGATGGGATTGTTGCGGCATATTATTATTCTACATCATGCGGATATATGTCGGATTTGTCGCTGTGGGGCGGTCAAAAAGGCGGAATATACAACGAAAAAACGGTCAATCCAGATGGAGAAAGCATTGATTTGTCCGATGATGAGAAGTTTAAAAAGTTCATAACTTCGGAAAATGAGACTGATTATGACTATGAATTTCCTTTTTACAGATGGAGCGTTGAGCTTGACAGGGATTATCTGACCGGCAGAATCAATGAATATCTTGGAATCAGACACGCATCGGAACCCGGAAATATCCTTATAAAAAACACAGCCGGAGAATATGTGTCCGTGGATAATCCGTATGTGGGTGACGTGCTTTCTTTTGAAACAGAAGAGAGAACATCCTCAGGTGCCATAAGAAAATTGATTATACATGGAACTGATGCTGATGCAATGGTGTGCGGTGAGCTGAATATAAGGTATGTTCTTGGACCGGGTGAAAATAAGATAATGACGCATACACAGACGGAAACGAGTTTTGATTTCCTTCCAAGTGCATATATATACATAGAAGAATTGTACGATGATGGAGCTGTAAGCGGATACCGGATATCGGGAGGAGGCTATGGACACGGAATAGGTATGAGCCAGAATGCGGTATCGGCTATGGTGAAGAGGGGAATGAAGTATGATGATGTCCTTGAATTTTTCTATAATAATGTTGACATTGTGAATATATACTAGAAAAGTGAATATTTAAAATTTCTTAAATCAAAGAAGCTGATATCTGTATGCAGACGGCAGCTTCTCTGATTGGGGATTTTTTATACTATACCTTGAAAATGTGCATTGATTTCAGCTCCGATAAAGAGCACATTCATGCATGCATACAACCACAGCATGATAAATACAAGTGTGGCAAGACTTCCGTATGTAACAGCAAAGCCCTTTGACATGTCTACATATATGGAGAATACATACGAAAATATACTCCAGCCAAGCGCTGTAAAGACTGCTCCGGGAAGCTCATGCCTGATTTTGGATTTGCGGTTAGGCACAACAATGTAGAGCACAAGAGAGAATAGTGTCAGCACGCCGATAAATATCAGGAATCTGAATCTGAGTATAAATTGTATTGCCGAACCTACTAACGGCCAATGGACATTAATAAGGTCTAACAGACGATTTCCGAATACCATCAAAACCAGAGAAAAAATAATAATCACAATGAGTGCGATTGTGTAGAGCATTGCATGGAAGCGCAGTACAAAATAGTTGCGGGACTCACCGCCTGTATCATACACATCATTAAGTCCCTGAATTATTGAGACAAAGCCTTTTCCGGCAGCCCATATCGCAGATACGGCAGTCACAGACAGAAGCGTGAAGGATGAACTGTGATATATCTCATTGATTATCGAGATAATGAGCGGCTGTGTCTTAGAAGGCAGCAGGTCATATACAAGTGTGAGCAGAAGGCTTTCAGTGATATTTGTATAATTAAGTATACATAAAAGCAGCATTATAAAAGGGAAGAAGCTCACAATTATAAAGAAAGAGGACTGGGCAGAGTACATATTTACCTTGTCCTTCTTCACTTTTGTGACAATTTCTGCTATCATTAAAATCAGTTTCATCATATGATTTGTTTCCTTTGCTAAAAGACATTCTGTCTATAGTATATGCTAAAGAAAACAAATTGACAATGAAAAAGTTAGATATGAACAAATAATGTATTTGTATACAAATCAAGAAATATTAAATTATAGTAATAGAAAGCGGATGGCAATGAAAAAGATAGTTAACTCAATTTATGACATTTATTCCGAGAAGCTTCCAAAAAGCTTTGATGGAGTGAAGATAGTGATGCTCAGCGATCTGCATGACAATGTGTACGGTATCTCATTGGAGAAGCTTTATAGGATGATTGAGGAGCAGCAACCGGAGTTTGTTATAGTTGCGGGGGATCTGCTTACAAGAAAACACTCCGATGGCTCAGATGAGGTTGTGGCACTCTTAAAAAGGCTGGCAGATAAGTATCCTGTATTCTTTGCAAACGGCAACCATGAGACTAAAGTTAAGATATATACAGAAAAATATGGCGACAGATATGACAGACTGATGGATGCCCTTAAGAATGCCGGAGTAAAAATCTTAAATAACAAGCATATTGATTACAGAAAAAACGGTGAGATTATACACATATATGGTCTGGAGATTGATAAGGATTTCTTTCTTATCAGGAACCGTCCAAAGATGGAGGATGACTATATATCGAGTGTTATAGGAGAGAAGATTGACGGTTTTGGAATCTTAATCGCTCATAATCCCATGTATTTTGAGCAATATGCGGCGTGGGGAGCTGATTTGGTGTTTTCAGGGCATGTGCATGGAGGAATAATAAGACTTCCGTTTGTGGGAGGAGTGCTTAACCCTGATTACAGCCTTTTTCCGCATTATGACGGAGGAATGTTTGATAAAGAAAAAAGTGTGATGCTTCTTGGAAGAGGACTTGGCACACACACGATAAATGTGAGGATAAATAATCCTCCGGAGCTTGTAACGGCTGTACTTCATACAAAGGAGCGCAATGGCTGATAAGATACTTACGAAATAAATGGAGAATGGCTGTGCTAATTTGCTACTTGTCATAGATGAGATTTTGCGGTATGATTATTAAATATGGGTTACTGTGTCAATATAGAACGGAGACAGAACCCGGATTCCTTGACAAAGGTAGGAGACAGATGGCTATTCCGATAAAACTTGAGGTGTTCGAAGGTCCGCTTGACCTTTTATTGCACCTTATTGATAAAAACAAAGTTAATATTTATGATATACCGATTGTGCTTATCACGCAGCAATATATGGAATATGTCAACGGCATGGAAAAAAAGGATCTGAATGTAGTCAGTGAATTCTTGGTCATGGCGGCAACACTTCTTGACATAAAGTCTAGGATGCTTTTACCTAAGGAAGTTAATGAGGATGGCGAAGAGCAGGATCCCAGAGCTGAGCTTGTTGAGAAGCTTCTCGAATATAAAATGTACAAATATATGTCATATGAGCTCAAGGATATGTATATTGATGCAGATAAGTCGATGTACAAAATGCCGACCATACCTAAGGAGATTATGGCTTATAAGCAGCCGGTGAATCTTGATGAGCTTGTAGGTGATATGAATCTGGCGAAGCTGCGGGCAATATTTGACGATATCATGAAGCGGCAGGAGAACAGAGTTGACCCTATAAGAAGCAGGTTTGGCAGAATTGAGAAAGAGGAAGTAAGCCTTGAAGAGAAGATGATATATGTAAGGAATTATATCATGGTGCATGAGCATTTTTCGTTTAAGGAGCTTCTTGGCATGGCATCTAGCAAGGTGCAGGTTATTGTGACATTCCTTGCTGTTCTTGAGCTTATCAAGATGGGAAATATTACTGTGGAACAGGAAAATCGTGAGGATGATATTGCGATTACGGTTAAAAGCACAGATTTTGATGAGACAATGTTTGCCGGGGAGGAGAATACACAGGCATGAGTATAGATAAAATGTATGCAGCCATTGAAGCGATACTTTTTACCATGGGAGAATCGGTTGAGACATCTAAGATAGCTGCTGCAATAGAACAGGATATCCCTACAACGGTAAAGCTTATACATCGTTTGATGGAGCGGTATGACAAGCAGGACAGAGGAATTAAGATTATAGAGTTGGGTGACAGCTTCCAGCTTTGTACCAAGGCTGAGACATATGAATATATTATAAGAGTTGCATCGCAGCCTAAGAAGCAGGTGCTTACGGATGTACTTTTAGAGACACTTTCGATTATCGCATATAAGCAGCCTATCACGAAGCAGGAGATAGAAGGAATAAGAGGCGTAAGCTGCGACCATGCTGTCAATAAGCTTGTAGAGTATGGACTTGTCGATGAAGTCGGAAGGCTTGATGCTCCCGGACGCCCGATTTTATTTGGAACAACGGAAGCATTTTTACGAAGCTTCGGCGTGAGAAATGTCGATGAACTTCCTGTTATCAGCCCCGACAAGGTGGAAGTATTCAGAAAAGAAGCAGAAAATGAGACTGATGAAGTGCAGGAAGATACACAAAAACATGAAGCTGCGGACGCAGAAAAAGACAGCGTCGAAGAGCTTGATCTGCAAATTTAAATAACATAATATAAAGGAGTAAACACATGGAAAGAAAAAATGTATGGTCTGTATCAGATGCAGCCAAGAAGGAAATGATATTCAAGTTTTGTGAGGATTACAAGAAGTATATTTCCGATTGTAAGACAGAGAGAGAATGCGCAGCCGAAGCGGTTAAGATTGCAAAGGCAGCAGGCTACAGAGATTTGAAGGAAGTTATTGCCGAAAACGGAAAGTTAAAGACAGGTGACAAGGTATATGCATGCCATATGGGTAAGACACTTGCTCTTTTTAATATCGGAAAAGAGCCGCTTGAGAATGGTATGAAGATTCTCGGAGCACATATCGACTCTCCTAGGATTGATATAAAGCAGAATCCGTTATATGAGGATTCGGACATGGCTCTTCTTGACACTCATTACTATGGTGGAATCAAGAAGTATCAGTGGGTGGCACTTCCGCTTGCAATGCATGGAGTTGTTGCACTTAAGGATGGAACAACAGTGAATGTTGTAGTGGGCGAGGACAAGGATGATCCTGTTCTTGGAGTTACAGACCTGTTGATTCATCTTGCAGCAGAGCAGATGGAAAAGAAGGGTGCTAAGGTCGTAGAGGGTGAGAATCTTGATATCCTTATCGGAAGCATACCTGAGAAGGAAGAAGATAAGAAGGATGACAAGGATGCGAAAGCAAGCGTAAAGACAGCAATGCTTCGTATATTCAAGGAAAAGTATGGCATTGAGGAGGAAGATTTCTTTAGTGCTGAGCTTGAGGTTGTTCCGGCAGGGCCTGCAAGAGATTACGGTATGGACAGAAGCATGATTATGGGATATGGTCATGATGACAGAGTATGCGCATATACTTCACTCATAGCTATGCTTGAAGTCAAGGATGTCGATAAGACAAGCGTATGTCTCTTAGTTGACAAGGAGGAAATCGGAAGTGTAGGTGCAACAGGTATGCATTCTAAGTTCTTCGAAAATATGGTTGCGGAGGTTCTTAACTGCTTTGGCGATTATTCTGAGATTAAGCTTAGAAGAGCACTCACCAACTCTAAGATGCTCTCATCCGATGTAAGCGCTGCATTCGATCCATTATATGCATCCGCATTTGAGAAGAAGAATGCCGCATTCCTCGGTAAGGGTATGGTATTTAATAAGTTTACAGGTTCAAGAGGAAAGTCCGGAAGTAACGATTGTAATGCAGAGTTCTTAGGTGAGCTTAGAAGCGTGCTTGAAAAGCATGAAGTAAATTACCAGTCAGCAGAGCTTGGAAGAGTAGATGTAGGCGGCGGCGGAACAATCGCATACATTCTTGCACAGTATGGCATGGAGGTTGTAGACTCAGGAATACCTGTACTTTCAATGCATGCACCTTGGGAGATTGTAAGCAAGGCTGACGTATACGAGACAATGCTTGGCTACAAGGCATTCCTTATTGGATAATATATATTGCATATGTACAGGGTGCTGTATAAAAAAGTTATATAAAAATTATGAAATATATTAAGTACACAAAAGTGCGACATAATATATTTTTGATGGAGAACAGATATGAAGTGGAAGAAATTCAGGATAACAACAACGACTGCCGCTGAGGATTTAGTGAGTGGTATGCTGATTGAACTCGGAATTGACGGAGTGCAGGTAGAAGACAATGTGCAACTTTCTGATAAAGACACTAAAGCCATGTTCATTGATATCCTGCCTGAACTCCCTCCTGATGAGGGAATAGGCTATGTAAGCTTCTATATTGATGAGGACGATGCGACAGAAGAACTCATGGAGAGCGTAAAAAAAGGACTTGAGGAGCTTGGGGACTTCGTGGATGTAGGCACATGTACTATAGAGGAGTCGGAGACAGAGGATAAGGATTGGGTAAATAATTGGAAGGAATACTTTAAACCATTTATGGTGAAAGATATCGTCATAAAGCCTACATGGGAGAGCGTGCCTGATGATATGAAGGGAAGAATGGTTGTCAATATCGATCCGGGAACAGCTTTCGGAACAGGCATGCATGAGACGACACAGCTTGTCATAAAGCAGCTTGAAAAATATGTTACATCTGAGACTGATCTGCTCGATGTAGGAACAGGAAGCGGTATCCTTGCAGTTATAGCCAAGATGCTTGGAGCAAGAAGCATTATCGGAACAGACCTTGACGAGAATGCTATCACGGCAAGTGCTGAGAATATGGAAGCTAACGGCTTTAAACCGGATATTTTCAGAGTCATTCAGGGAAATATTATAGATGACAAGGCAGTGCAGGATGAAGTCGGATATGAAAAATATGATGTAGTCACAGCGAATATTCTTGCGGATGTCATCATGCCATTGTCTAAGGAAATCGCACAGCATATAAAGCATGGCGGAGTCTTTATCACATCGGGAATTATTGATATGAAGGAAGAGGCTGTAAAAAATACAATCATGGAAAATCCTGAGTTTGAGATAGTGGATATCTCTCATCAGGGAGACTGGGTGTCAATTACGGCTGTCAGAAAATAGAGTTAGAGAGATAAAAGATGTATCATTTCTTTGTTGAAGAAAATCAGATAACGGATGAAAAAATATATATAAACGGAGCGGATTATAATCATATTAAGAATGTAATCCGCCTTAAAGCAGGCGATGAGGTCATGGTAAGTTTGCGAAGCTCACAGATAGGAGAAAAATCATGCAATTTTATGTGTGAGCTTGCGGAATATACCGATAGTGATGTCGTGTTTGATATTACCGACAAAGATGCGCTTGATACCGAACTTCCGTGTCAGGTCATACTTTATCAGGGACTTCCTAAGAGCGATAAGCTCGAATTTATTATACAAAAAGCGGTTGAACTTGGAGCTGTGCAGATTGTGCCGGTAGCTATGAAACGCTGTGTTGTCAAGCTTGATGACAAGAAAGCGGCTGCAAAGCTGCCAAGATGGAATGCCATAAGCGAGAGCGCCGCAAAACAGAGTAAACGCTCAATCATACCTAAAGTCCGGCCTGTGATGAGCTATGCGGCCGCGCTTAATGAGGCAGCTAAGTGCGATATAAGTTTTGTGCCTTATGAAAATGAAAAAGGAATGGCAGAGACAAGAAGGCTGGTAAGCTCTATATCTGCCGGGAACACAGTTGCCGTGTTCATAGGCCCTGAGGGTGGCTTTGAGGATGATGAGATAGAGGAAGCAAGAAAGCTTGGCATGCACACGGTCACGCTTGGAAAGCGCATACTCAGAACGGAAACGGCAGGAATCGCTTTTCTTTCAATGCTTGCGTATGCATTGGAATGATTTTATTTATGATGAAATGTACCGTCACACGGCGGACAGATAAGGAATATTATGAAATCGGAAATTTATTTGGATAATTCGGCTACAACGGCGGTATATCCTGAAGTTGTAGAGCTTATGAGCAGGATTATGCTTGAGGATTATGGAAATCCTTCATCGAAGCATAACAAAGGCGTCGCGGCTGAGCATTATATAACACAGGCAAAGGAGACGCTTGCATCAATACTTAAGTGTGACAAGAAGGAAATTCTTTTTACATCGGGCGGTACAGAGTCCGACAATATGGCATTTATAGGAACTGCAATGGCTAACAGGAGGCGTGGGAATCATATAATCACTACAATGATTGAACATCCGGCTATTCTGGAGACTACTGTATTTCTTGAAAAAAACGGGTTTGAGATAACATATCTTCCTGTAGATTCTACAGGCTGTGTAAAGCTTGATGCGCTTAAGGATGCACTTCGCCCTGAGACTATCCTTGTGTCGATAATGTATGCTAACAATGAAGTGAGCGCAGTGGAGCCGGTAGCAAAAGCGGCAGCCATAGTAAAGGAGTATAACCCTGAGATTATATTTCATACGGATGCGGTACAGGCATTTGGAAAATATAGGATTATACCTAAGAGAGAGAATATTGACCTCATGTCTGTAAGCTCACATAAGCTTCATGGTCCTAAGGGTGTCGGCTTTTTGTATATTAAGGATAAGACAAAGATAAATCCTATAATATTTGGCGGCGGTCAGCAAAAAGGCATGCGTTCAGGCACAGAGAACGTGCCGGGAATCGCCGGCATGGCTCTGGCAGCAAAGATGTGTTATGACAATTTTGACGAAAAGATTGAAAGACTCTATGAGTTGAAAGAATATTTTGTTGAAAAAGTGCTTGAGATTCCGGGGACGACTTTCAATGGAAAAAGAGGACATGAAGGCACACCGCATGTGATAAGCATAAGTTTTGAGGATGTGCGAAGCGAAGTGCTGCTGCATGCACTTGAAGATAAAGGAATATATGTATCATCGGGTTCGGCGTGTTCATCTAATAAGCCGGCTCTGTCAGGCACGCTAAAAGCAATCGGAGTCAAGAATAATCTCCTAGATTCCACTATACGCTTCAGTCTATGTACCATGAATACCAAGGAAGAGCTTGACAGGACAGTGGATGCACTGTGGGAGCTTGTGCCTGTGCTTAGAAAATACACAAGACATTAAGATTGCATGATATTTTAGTAATATATAGATTTGATAGGAAATAGTTACAAGATATCCGATATTAAGACTATAATACACATAACATTATCCGGAAGGAGGAAATATGTACAAGGCTTTTTTAATAAAGTACGGTGAGATAGGTACAAAAGGAAAGAACAGATATATATTTGAAGATATGCTTGTCCACCAGATACGCCATGCTCTAAAGAAGGTTGACGGCACTTTTGATGTCACAAAAGAGAATGGAAGAATATATGTTGAGGGAACAAGTGAATTTGATGATGAGGATGCTATCAATGCTTTAAAGAAGGTGTTTGGTATTCTCTGGATATGTCCTATGCTGCAGGTCAAGGATGAAGGCTTTGATAAGCTTGCGCGGGATGTTGTTGATTATCTCAGAACAATGTACAAGGGAAAGAAGATGACATTCAAGGTAAATGCAAGACGTGCAAGAAAGAATTATCCGCTTGATTCAATGGGAATCAATATGGCGATGGGTGAGAAGATTCTTGATGCAATGCCTGAGATGACAGTTGATGTCCACAATCCTGATATTTATGTGAATATTGAGATAAGAAGCAGAATAAATATATATACAGAGCTCATTCCGGGACCGGGTGGAATGCCTGTAGGCACCAACGGAAAGGCAATGCTTTTGCTGTCAGGCGGTATAGACAGTCCTGTAGCAGGCTACATGGTTGCAAAAAGAGGTGTCAAGATTGATGCTGTATATTTCCATGCTCCGCCATACACCAGCGAGAGGGCAAAGGAGAAGGTTATAGATTTAGCGAGAATAGTTACACAGTATTCAGGGCCTATCAATCTTCACGTTGTCAATTTTACGGATATACAGCTCTATATCTATGAGAAATGTCCTCATGATGAGCTTACAATTATTATGAGACGATATATGATGAAGATTGCAGAGCATTTTGCAAAAGAATCAGACTGTCTTGGACTTGTTACAGGTGAGAGCATCGGACAGGTTGCAAGCCAGACAATGCACAGTCTTCTTGTCACGAATGCAGTCTGTGAGCTTCCTGTAATAAGACCGCTTATAGGCTTTGACAAACAGGAGATTATAGATATATCTGAGAAAATCGGAACCTACGAGACATCTATACTTCCATATGAGGATTGCTGCACGATATTTGTCGCAAAGCATCCTGTGACTAAGCCTAACAAGAAGGTTATAGAAAAGTCAGAGCTTAAGCTTTCGGAGAAGATAGATGAGCTTGTAAAGACAGCGATTGAGACAACACAGACAATCTGGGTTGAATAAAAATATACAGGGTAAATAAAAGAATATTCATTAGATTTGCCGGATTCCTAACCTGCGTCAGAGCGTCTAAGCGGCATAATCTAGTTCTGCTTAGAGGTGTGTTCCCGATCGGAGGACTTTTGTATAATAGGACATTTCTATGGGATTATCGATGGAATTTCCTATTATACAAAAAAGGATTCTGCAATGCAGAACCCTTTTAAATATTATCTTATGAAAGCTATGTAAAAATGCAGCTTATACAAGATATGGAGCGAGAACTGAAAGAATGGTATCAACGTTCTCCTCAGCATGAATATTCAGGTCGATAGGCTTGCTAAGGTCAAGGGAAAAGATACCCATAATGGACTTAGCGTCGATAACATATCTTCCGGATACGAGGTCGAAATCGACATCGAACTTAGTGATATCGTTAACAAATGACTTAACCTTATCGATAGAATTAAGTGAAATCTGAACTGTTTTCATGGTACACCCTCCTGATAATTTTTATTAACTCAATGATACATTTTTAGGCATAAAAAGTCAATACAAAATGTCAGAAAGAAGGTACTAAATTTATGAAATGTACATTACATAACCTTGGATGCAAGGTGAATTCTTACGAAACAGAGGCCATGAGACAGCTTTTAGAGGCGGCAGGATATGAGATAGTTGAATTTGGAAGTGAAACGGCGGATGTTTATATAATTAATACATGTACGGTTACTAATATTGCGGATCGCAAATCCAGACAGATGCTCCATAAGGCAAAGAAGGATAACCCTAACGCTGTTGTGGTTGCGGCAGGCTGTTATGTACAGGAAGCAGGGGAAAAGCTTCTTGCGGATGAAGCGGTTGATTTGATAGTGGGAAACAACAGAAAAGGACAGATTGTTGAAGTACTTGATGAGTATTTTAAAGGAAGAAATATAGAAGATTCATTTATTGATATAAATAAGACAAAAGAGTATGAGAAGCTTGAAATAAATGCAAGTCTTTCACACACAAGAGCATATATAAAGATACAGGATGGCTGCAACCAGTTCTGCACATATTGCATAATTCCGTTTGCGAGAGGAAGAGTTAGAAGCAGAAGCCTTGATGATATAATGTCGGAGGTGAAAAAGCTTGCAGACAGCGGCTGCCATGAGATAGTTGTGACAGGGATTCACTTGAGCTCATATGGACTTGATTTTGATAATAAGGAATACAATTCACAGCCTGTTCCGAATGCGGAGAGACTTTTGCAGGTGCTTGAAGCGATAGCAAAGGTTGAAGGAATAGACAGGATAAGACTGGGTTCTCTTGAACCTAGAATAATCACCGATGAATTTCTCTTGCGTCTGTCAGCGATAGAACAGATATGTCCTCATTTTCATCTATCACTTCAGAGCGGATGCGATGAAACGCTTCGAAGAATGAACAGAAGATATGATACTCAGGAATTCTATGCTGGTATTGTCAAGATTCGTAAATATTTTGACAAGCCTGCAATAACAACAGATGTGATAGTGGGATTTCCGGGTGAGACGGATGCGGAGTTCGAAGTTACGAGAAAGTATCTTGAGAAGATTAATTTTTTTGAGATGCATGTATTTAAGTATTCGAGAAGAAAAGGTACGATAGCTGACAGAATGGAAAATCAGATTCCTGAGAATATAAAAAGTGAGCGCAGTGATGTGCTTATAGAGCTTGATGAGAGACTCTCAAAGGAATACAGGGAGAGCTTTGTGAACGAATATGAGAATGTGCTTGTCGAGGAATATATAGAGCTTGAAGGAAAAAAGTATGCGGTGGGCCATACGAAAAGATATGTGAGAGTGCTTATCGAACTTGAGAATGAAAATTCAGATAATGTACACATAAATGACGAAGTGTCTGTAATAATAATGGGACTTTTGGGAAAAGATAGTGTAATATCAAAGGTGGCTCTTGCAAATTAGGAAAAATTATATTATGATAAAATGTATAGTGCAAAGGACGTGAAGATTATGTCGGATATGACAAATACACAATTTTTTAGGGTTGCGGATGAACAGCATATAGAAGTTTCAGATATTCTTAATACTGTGTGTAAGGCCTTGACTGATAAGGGATATAATCCTATCAATCAGATAGTGGGCTATATCATGTCGGGAGACCCTACATACATTACCAGCCATAATAATGCACGTAGTCTTATTATGAAGGTTGAGCGTGATGAACTTGTTGAGGAGCTTCTCAAGAATTATATTTCAGTTAAAGGACTGTAAAAAATGAGAATATTAGGTTTGGATTATGGAACTAAGACGGTGGGCGTTGCAGTCAGCGACCCGCTTATGCTTACTGCCCAAGGGTTGGAGATTATCCGCCGGAAGGAAGAGAATAAGCTCCGCCAGACGCTTGCGCGCATAGAGGAGCTTGTCGAGGAATATGATATATCTTTGATAGTATTAGGGCTTCCTAAGCATATGAACAATTCGGATGGAGTCCGTGTCGAGAGTACAATGGAATTTAAGGAAAAGCTTGAACGCAGGCTTGGACTTGAGATTGTGATGTGGGATGAGAGACTCACAACAGTCGCTGCTGACCGCACAATGATGGAGGCGGGAATACGCAGAGAGAATAGAAAAGAATATGTTGACATGTTAGCAGCACAGTTTATCCTTCAGGGATATCTTGACAGTCTTGCATTTAAGAAAAAACAGGAACAGGAGAATTAAAAATATGGCAGATACAGAAAAACTTGTATTTCAGACAGAAGATGGCAAAGAGGTTGAGTTCGAGGTTGTTGAATCCACAAGAGTGAATGGTGCAGATTACCTTTTAGTGACAACGGATGATACAACTGTGTATGACAGTGAGAACGATGATGATGACAGTGAGGCAGTATTTATTCTCAAAGATACTTCTGCACCGGAATCCGAGGAAGCATTATATGAGTTCGTGGATGATGAGGAAGAGCTTGATGCTGTTTTCAAGATTTTTGAGCAGCTTTTAGATGAAGAAGAGTAAGAGTTAGTGCATCACGCAGGATAGTATTTTCATAAGCTGAAAATACTATATGAAATGTGCAGTGACTAGAATTTTGCTGTTGCAGGGATGAGAGAACCATTTATGTACATGTCAGCATGTACGAAAAAAGTAGAACGTGATTTTTTGGAGGTGTTTTTTTGAAAACGGATACAACTGAAAAGGTTAAGATAATTCCACTCGGCGGATTAGAGCAGATTGGAATGAACATGACTGCCTTCATGTATGGGGACAGTATTATTGTTGTAGACTGCGGTCTGTCTTTTCCTGATGATGACATGTTAGGAATAGACCTTGTTATTCCTGATGTCACATTTTTGAAGGATAATATTGATAAAGTAAAAGGTTTTGTTGTTACACACGGACATGAGGATCATATCGGAGCTTTTCCTTATGTGCTAAGAGAAGTGAATAAGCCTATATATGCGACGAAGCTCACAATGGGAATTATAGAGACTAAGCTTAAAGAACATAATCTCATGGGAACTACCAAGCGTAAGGTTGTAAAGTACGGACAATATATTATGCTTGGTGATTTCAGGATTGAATTTATCAGAATAAATCATAGTATTGCGGATGCATGTGCATTAGCAATCTATACTCCGGCCGGGATAATAATCCATACAGGAGATTTTAAGGTCGATTATACTCCTGTGTTTGGTGAACCGATAGATTTACAGAGATTTGGCGAGATTGGAAAGAAAGGTGTACTTGCAATGCTCTGCGATAGTACGAATGTTATGCGTCCGGGATATACAATGTCTGAAAAGACGGTCGGCAAAACATTTGACAATATTTTTTCCGATAACCAGAACAGCAGAATAATTGTTGCGACATTCGCATCCAATGTCGACAGAGTACAGCAGATTATCAATTCGGCTGCAAAGTATAACCGTAAGGTGGCTGTTGAAGGCCGCAGTATGGTAAATATTATAAATGTTGCCAGTGAGTTAGGCTACCTTGATATTCCTGACGGAATGCTTGTTGAGACGGATGAACTAAAGAAATATACTGACAGCCAGACTGTAATTATTACTACAGGAAGTCAGGGAGAATCCATGGCGGCGCTTTCAAGGATGGCTGCTTCAATACACAAGAAGGTTACAATCAAGCCGGGAGACGTTGTTATAGTCAGCGCAACTCCTATACCGGGCAATGAGAAATCTGTTGCAAGAGTTATAAATGAGCTCTCAATGAAGGGTGCTAAGGTCATTTTTCAGGATACACATGTCTCCGGACATGCATCACAGGAAGAGATTAAGCTTATGTACTCCATAGTTAAGCCTAAGTATGCCATTCCTGTACACGGTGAGTACAGACATTTGAAGACACATGCAGACCTTGCTGTGTCAATGGGCATTCCTAAGGAGAATGTGTTTATTCTCTCATCAGGTGATGTTCTTGAGCTTGGAAGTGAGAGCGCCGGCAAGACGGGAACCGTGACGGCGGGAAGTCTTCTTGTCGATGGTCTTGGTGTCGGCGATGTCGGAAATATTGTACTTCGCGACAGACAGAATCTTGCCGAGAACGGTATAATAATAGTTGTGCTCACATTGGAGAAATATACGAACCAGCTCCTTGCAGGGCCTGATATTGTCACAAGAGGTTTTGTATATGTGAGAGAATCGGAGACACTTTTAGAGGATGCCACAAGCGTTGTGAGAGAGTCTGTTGACAGATGTCTTGAGAAGAATATAAGTGACTGGGGAAAGATAAAGAACATTATAAGGGATGATTTAAGCGATTATCTTTGGAAGAAGATGAAGAGAAATCCTATGATTTTGCCTATCATTATGGAGGTGTCATAATTGGGTGACAGCAGGAACAAAACTTATGAAAACCGTCCGGTTGATATAAAGACAGAGGAGCTTGTTGCGGCAGTGCTTGAGAGCGAAGAATATAAAGAGTATCTTGAGTATCTTGCAAAGATAAAAGAGCAGCCGGAGCTTTATGAGAGAGTGTGCGATTACAGAAGGCGCAATTTTGAACTTCAGAATATGGATGTAAATGATAACATGTTTGATGAAGTCATGCGTTTTCAGATGGAGAACGCAGCTATCAGAAAAAATGCGCTTGCTAACGAGTTCCTAAAAGCAGAGCTGTCGGTGTGCAGAATGCTTCAGGACATAACACGCACTATATCGGAAAGAATTGAGCTGGACGTTGACTTTTTGTAAGCAGGATGTGGATGAGGATTGTATGGAAACCAGAAATGCGATAAAGACAGTGATAACAATTTCATATAAAATGATAATATTTGCACTTGTCGTGATACTTATCTATTATGCCGGTGGAGCAGCTTTCAGATTCGGAGTAGCAATATTTAACGAGTCATCCATGAGCGATCCTTCGATGGCGAGAACGATTACGGTTACTATACCTGATAATCCGTCAACCGCTGAAGTGGCAGATGTGCTTGACAAGGCGGAGCTTATTGACGGAATATTGCTATTCAGGGTTCAGGCAGCTTTGTCCGATTACAGTAAGTATTTTGTCGGTGGAACATTTGAACTCAATACAGGTATGACACCTACACAGATAATGGCATCGATTACCGAGGAGAGTCGGGCAAAGGCGGCTGAGGAGGAATCGAAGTGATAACGGATGAGAGGATAACGTCATATATACATTCGCTAGCGGGAAATGACAGTCCGATATGTATGCAGATTGAACGAGAGGCTTTAGCTGACAGAGTACCTATAATTAGAAAAGAAATGGGCAGCTTTCTTAAGACGGTTCTTGCGCAGAAGCATCCTAAGAATATTTTGGAGGTCGGTGCCGCAGTCGGCTATTCATCAATTCTTATGAGTGAGAATATTGATGAAGATGCTAAAATTACAACAATCGAGAATTATGACAAGCGCATAATAAAGGCCAGAGAGAATATAAAAATGGCTGGAAAAGAGAATGTCATAACACTGTTAGAGGGCGATGCAGGACAGATTTTAAAGACACTTTCAGGCAGCTATGATTTTATATTTATGGATGCCGCAAAGGCGCAATATATTGTCATTCTGCCTGAGATTTTGAGGCTGCTTTCATCCGGCGGAATACTTATAACAGATAATGTACTTCAGGAGGGCGACCTTGTGCAGTCACGTTTTGCAGTCTGCAGACGTGACAGGACGATTCATTCACGTATGAGAGAATATCTGTATGAGGTCACTCACAATGATGAGCTTGTGACAAGTGTCATACCGCTTGGGGATGGAATAACTTTCAGCGTTAAGAAATAGAATACTAAATCTGATAGAAATGAGGAATACAATGAAATTACCTGAATTGTTAATACCGGCAAGCAGTCTTGAGGTTCTTAAAACTGCTGTAATATATGGTGCTGATGCGGTTTATATAGGTGGAGAAGCTTTCGGACTCAGGGCAAAGGCTAAGAATTTTACAATCGATGAGATGGCAGAGGGTGTTAAGTTTGCACATGAGCATAATGTCAAAGTGTATGTGACAGCCAACATTCTCGCACATAACAGAGATTTAGATGGTGCGCGCGAATATTTTAAGGAGCTTGGAGAAAAGGTGCATCCCGACGCACTTATCATATCGGATCCTGCTATTTTTACGATAGCGCAGGAGACACTTCCACAGATGGAGCTTCATGTAAGCACACAGGCAAATAATACCAACTATGGAACTTACAATTTCTGGCATAAGCTTGGCGCTAAGAGAGTTGTCACTGCAAGAGAGCTTTCACTTGCTGAGATAAAAGAGATTCGTGAGCATATACCGGATGACCTTGAGATAGAGACATTTGTTCATGGCGCTATGTGCATTTCTTATTCGGGAAGATGCCTTCTTAGCAGCTTCCTCACAGGAAGGGATGCCAATCAGGGCGAGTGTACCCACCCGTGCCGCTGGAAATATGCGGTTGTTGAGGAGACAAGACCTGGTGAGTATATGCCTGTATATGAAAATGAGAGAGGGACATATATATTCAATTCAAAGGATTTGTGCATGATAGAGCATATACCTGAGATGATCGATGCCGGCATAGACAGCCTTAAGGTTGAAGGAAGAATGAAGACAGCACTGTATGTTGCTACGGTTGCAAGAACTTACAGGATGGCTCTTGACGATTATGCAAAGTCGGAGGAGCTTTACAGAAGCAGAATACCTGTATATAAAGAGGAGATTGCAAAGTGCACTTACAGACAATATACAACAGGATTTTTCTTTGGAAAGCCGGATCACAATACGCAGATATATGATTCGAATGTGTATATGAGAGAGTATACATATCTTGGCATTATCGGAGACAGGAACGAGGAAGGAATGTATGCGATAGAGCAGAGAAACAAGTTCTCAGTCGGCGAAGAAATAGAAGTTATGAAGCCTGACGGAAGAAATATTGCAGTCAAAGTATGTGCGATTAAGGATGCGGAAGGTAACATGCGTGAGAGCGCACCTCATCCAAAGGAATTGTTATACATTGACCTTGGCACAGAACTTGACAAATACGATATATTAAGACGAAAAGAAGATTAGATATAATGCCGGTATGCGTTTTTGAGCATGCCGGCATTTGTATTTGTTGGAAATTAACAGTTAAAATAAATTATGGTCATGCACGCAGGCTGTATTTGCGGCATAGAATGATAGTAATCCTTAATCGACAGGGATGATTGCAGGATGAAGGTATTCGACAGACCGCTTACGGCTGCACAGGAGAAGATTTATCTTGAGAAGTTTCACAGCGGAGATAAAAGGGCTAAGGAAATTCTTATAGAGAAAAATATGAGACTGGTTGTGCATATGGTGAAGAAATATTCATGCAGCGAGTATGAGCTTGAGGACATGATTTCTATCGGAACTATAGGACTTATAAAAGCGATAGACAGCTTTGACGAGAAGAAGGGCAGCAGGCTTGTGACATATGCGGCGAAGTGCATAGACAATGAACTGCTGATGATGTTCAGAAGTGAAAAAAAGCGCTCAAAAGAAATTTCACTCAATGAGCCGCTCGGAACGGATAAGGAGGGCAATAAGATATGCTTTCAGGATGTGACATTTTCAGAGGATGAGGATGTGGTTGAAAGGCTTCAGAACAATGAAGATATAATAAGGCTTAGAAAGGCATTTGACAGCAGGCTTACAGACAGAGAGCGAAAGATTATTGCATACCGGTACGGCTTGTATGGTAACAGACCTCGCACACAAAGAGAACTTGCAGCGGAGTATGGGATAAGTAGGAGCTATGTGAGCAGAATAGAGAAAAAAGCGCTTGAGAAGATGAGAGAGGTCTTTGAAGAATAAAGTGTTGCTCTTATGTGATTAAAATGATATAATAAAGAGAATATTGCGAAAAATATATAATAAAAAATACGCCAAAACAGCGTTTCTAAATACAATTAATGTCTTAAGACAAAGGCATGGGAGATTAACATGAGTTTTAAACAGCCGGAATATTGCAGTGTATTGGGAGTTCATGTGACAGTGGGTGATATGAATTCAATAAAAAAATGTGTGCTTGATAACATTGAAGAGCTGCGCGGAAAATATATATGTGTTTCAAATGTTCATACAACAGTTACTGCATACGAGAACCGCAATTACAGAAAGGTTCAGAATGGTGCGGCGATGGTGTTTCCCGATGGAGGACCGTTAAGCATTGTGTGCAGGCTTATGGGACATAAGAATGCCAGCCGTGTGACGGGGCCGGATTTTATGGGTGAGATGTTTAAGGAAAAAGGTGTGCGCCAGTTCTTCTATGGCAGTACACCGGAGACTTTGGACAAGCTCAAAAGCATATTGGAAGAAGAACATCCTGATATAGAAATATGCGGTATGTATTCGCCGCCATTTAGAACTTTGTCTGCAAAAGAGGACGAAGAGATTGTGAATATGATAAATGATGCAAAGCCTGATATCGTGTGGATTGGTCTTGGAGCACCTAAGCAGGAAAACTGGATGGCGAAACATGAAGGAAAGATAAATGCAGTCATGGTAGGTGTAGGTGCAGGATTTGACTATTTTGCAGGAAATATAAAAAGAGCACCTATGATAATGCAGAAGCTTTCACTTGAATGGCTTTATCGACTTGTGCAGGAACCTAAGAGGCTGTATAAGCGTTATTTTTCAACAAATACAGTATTTCTCGTAGCATGTTACAGGCTATGGAAACAGTCTCGCAAAATTAAGAAAAGAAGATAGGAATTCGCATGGATAGAATTAAAAGAGTGACAGGATGGGCATATCGGAATAATGATATTTTCTACTATTTTTCATTTTTGAGTCTGGTATTCGCAAAATCACTGGGGTTTTATTCCGGCAATACGGAGTACAGGATAATAATGATGTTCTCAATGCTCTGCCTTGGGTTGAAGCTTGTGTTTACAAGATATTCTGTGAAAGAGCTGCTTGTAATGGGCGCAATAGCTGCGTATGCAGTGTTTATCTACCTTAAGACAGGATATATAACTTTTACAATTACGGTTGTGACGCTTCTTGGGGCGAAGGATATTGATGTGCATGATCTTATGAAAAAGGTACTTTTTGTGAGACTCATATGCATGACTGTGCTTGTAAGTGCGAGCGTGGCAGGAATTGTCGGCAATTATGTCAAAGATCAGTTTGATGATGGACTTACCTTTTCATATGGATTTCAGAACCCGAATGATTTCATGGTAAATGTTTTTGTTAATATAGCACTTATTTTTTATCTTAATTATAAAAAGCTTAATATACTTTACTTTTTGTTGTCTGCATATGCCTTTTATGCAGTTTTTTGTGTGACTAAGAGTACAACCGGACTGATGCTTGGAATATTTCTGCTGATTGTATTTCTGTGTCTTAAGCTTTTTGACAGATTCGGTAAAAGAGGTCAGAAGCTTAAGCAGGTTGTGAGTATGCTTGCTATACCTACAAGCTTTTTGTGCTTTGTCGGAACATTCATTGTGTCGGTCGTTTTTGATGTCAATAACAGATTCATGTTTATTTTTGACCAGCTTGTTTCGGGAAGACTTAAGATACAGCATCAATATTGGCTCAATTACGGTTTTTCACTGTTGGGGAAGGATATAAGCAGAGCTGCCGCAAGGTGGGACGGCGTGCAGATAAATAACGGATTTCTTGACAGCAATTATTGGTGTTCTTTTTATAAGTATGGCTTTGTGTCTGTAATGTTATTTATAGCATTTCTGGTTATGGCATCGTTATATTTCCACAAAAAGAAGAATTACAATATAGTTATTATATTGAATACTTTATGCATATATGGACTTATGGAGGATTTTTTGATAAGCTCCATAGTCAATCCTTTTCTTCTTTTGGCTGCGTATGCAGTTTATCAGACCTTTGAGGAGAACAAAAGCCGGGGAGGGCAGGAGTCTTGAAAAAAAAGATTGCTATAATAACTAATGTTCCATCGCCGTACAGAGTGGATTTTTTCTATTATTTACAGACACATTATGAGGATTATGAGTTCTCGATAATATACTATTGTAATGACAATATGTCACGCCAGTGGAAAGCTGATGAGGACAGGATATTGAATTCATATTATGTGCCATCTAAAACTATAAGAATCAAAAAGAGGTTTGATGACCATTTTATATCTTTTCCTGTAGGTGTCGGACGGCTTCTTACGAAGCTTGCACCTGATGCTGTTGTTGCAATGGAATACAGTCCTGCTATACTTCAGGCGATGCACTGGTGCCAGAAACACAAGATACCATATGTAAGCTGGACGGATGGAACAATCAATTCGGAGAAGAATATAGGAAGGCTTCAGAAGCTTTCACGCAGATATATATTTAAAAGGGCTGACGCTTTCATAGGAAGCAGCCATGCAGCGATGGAAAATCAGCTAAGATACGGCGCTTTAAAAGAACACTGTCATATAAGCATGCTTACGGTTGATTTGGACAAGTATTATATCAATGACAGGAATGGCTATCCGGATAAGCTTTTATATGTAGGAAGCCTTATAGAACGAAAAGGAGTTGATTTGCTTTTTAATGCGCTTGCACAGTGCAATAACACAAATATAACTCTTGTCATTGTGGGTGACGGAAAAGAAAAGGAAAATCTTATAAAGCTTGCAAAGCAGCTTGGAATAATTGACAGGATAGATTTTAGAGGATTTTTAGCCGGAGATGAGCTTAGACAATGTTACAGGGATGCCGGTGCATTCGTACTTCCGACAAGGGAGGACTGTTTTGGACTTGTGCTTGTTGAGGCGATGTGTGCCGGACTTGCGATAATAGCATCAAAATATTCGGATGGTGCGGCTGAGACAGTGACAGACGGCAAAAACGGCTATATAGTTGACCCTTATGATGCAAAAGAATTTGCCAGAGCGATAGATGCTGTGTTCGCTGTGGACGATACAGCGCAGGCAAGGCAGCAGCTTGGTGCGGCAAGCTTTAAGGCAACGGATAAATTCAGGTTTGAAAATGTTGCCCTCGGATACCTTGATGCCATTGAGGATGCACTTGGTGCCAAGGGATGCAGAAAGCATTGAGAAGTTAGAGTGAATATTTGAAACGAATATATTGAGTGAGGACAGAATGGTTGTAGTTAAGATTGGTGATGGTCTGGGAAATCAGATGTTTAATTATGTATGTGGATACTCGGTTGCGAAGCACGATAACGATACGCTTCTTCTTGATACTTCGGAGGTCGATAATTCATCGTTCAGAAGCTATGGACTTGACCGGTTTAACATAGATTATACTGAGAGGGAGAGCTTTAGCAATAAGAATTTCTTCTTGAAATTATATAAGAGAATCAGGCGCAATTTAAAGTACAATGTGATTATTGAGAGAAAGGACGAGAGCATTCCGCTTGACATGTCCGTATATCAGAAAAAGAGATTGAGAAATAAATATCTGTACGGATATTTTCAGAATCTCTATTATTTTAATGACTGCCGTGATGATATAATAAGACAGTTTACGCCGAGCAGGAAACTGCGAAGTGAAGTTGACAGCCTTATAGAGAGGTTTGCCGGTGAGAACTTATGTTCCCTTCACATAAGAGGCGGAGATATAACTCCTCTTTCGCTTGATTACTATGCGGCGGCAGTAGGAGAGCTTGAAAAAAGGCATGGAAATATCAAGTATATCATATTTTCGAATGTGCATGATTTTGCCGAGGATTACATAAAAAAGCTTGGCATAGATGCTAAGTTTATCTGGGATTTGGGAAAATTCACCGATGTTGAGGAGCTTTTTTTGATGAAAGCATGTACAAGACATATTCTGTCCGACAGTACATTCTCAAGATGGGCAGCGCTCTTAGATGAACGCGGAGGTGAAGTGGTTGCACCGCCTTCCATGGATGCGAAAAAGATTTATATGCCTGAGTGGATTGTGATAGATAATAATGGAAATGGAGATTAGAGATGAACGCTTTAAAGAAAATGCTCTCTATGTTTGACACAAAACAAAAGCTTAAACTGCTTGGTATGTCCATGATAATTCTTGGCGGAGCAGGAATGGAGCTTATTGCACTTTATGCATTTAATAATTTTATCGAGGCTATCATGCTTCCTGACAGTTATATGGACAATGCTTTTATTGCCATGATGAGCAATCTGTTCGGTCTGTCAGGGTACAGGAGCGTTGTTATATTCTGTTCGGCATTTATAATTGCGGCATATCTGATTAAGACGGCATATATAATAATGCAGAGTAATATCATGTACAAATTCATCTATTTCGGGCACAAGAATTTGTCCTGCATGGTGATGAACAGCTATCTTGAACAGGATTATTTTTTTCATGTAAAGAACAACAGTGCAGACCTTATAAGAAATGTATACAATGACACTAATATGTTCTATGTTGCAGTAATGAATGTGATACAGCTTGTATCCGAACTGTGTACGATAACAGCAATCGGAATATATCTTTTTGTTAAAGACGGAATGCTGACATTGGGAATAGGAGTTATTGTAGGTTCATTCACGTTTTTCTTTATGCGTTTTTACAAGAACAGATTAAAGCATATGGGAGAGGATTACAGAAGACTTTATGCCGGCATTGTAAAGTGCATGCAGCAGTCGTTCGGAGGCATCAAGGAGATTAAGATTGCTAACAGGGAAAAATTCTTCGGCGATGAGTTTGATTCCATAAATTATGCTCTTGCGAAGAACCAGAAGGATAATGCACTTTTAAATTCAATCCCGAAGCCGGTAATGGAGGCTGCATGCATAGGTTCCCTTATGATAATCGTAATTATCAAGGCATGTATCGGAGATATAAGCGTTGCGTTCGCAACGACTCTCGGCGTGTTCGCAATGGGAGCTATGAGACTTCTGCCTTCGGTCAACAAGATAAGCTCATATATAAGCACACTTATGTACAGCAGAGCATTTGTTGAGTCGGTATATACCGAGAGACAGAGAATGATTGCATTGTCAAAGCGAAAATCGGAGGAGAATACTGTAGACAGCATCACTTTTGACAAAGAAATTTCGGTTGAGAATCTGTCATTTACATATGATGAGGGCGTTGACAATGTTATAAACGATGTATCCTTTAAGATTGAAAAGAATACATCCGTTGCATTTATAGGTCCATCAGGTGCGGGAAAGACAACCATGGTTGACATTATGCTCGGCGTTTTAAAGCCTCAGAAGGGCAGCGTGAAGGTTGATGGCAGCAATATTGCTGATTGTATGGATGCATGGCATAAGAAGGTCGGTTATATCCCTCAGAATATTTATCTTATGGATGAGTCCCTCAGAAGAAATATTGCCTTCGGAGTGCCTGAGAGTGAGATAGATGATGAGAAGGTATGGCGAGTTATAAAGGAAGCACAGCTTGAGAATGTTGTAAATGAAATGGATGACGGACTTGATACTGTGATAGGTGAGATGGGAGTGCGTCTGTCAGGCGGTCAGAGACAGCGTATAGGTATTGCAAGAGCACTATATAAGGAGCCTGAGATACTTGTGCTTGATGAGGCAACATCCGCACTTGATACAGGAACTGAGAGAGCGGTCATGGAAGCTATTGACAGTCTGCATGGAAAGATGACATTGATAATTATAGCGCACAGACTTACCACAATAAAGAATTGTGATATTGTATATGAAGTCAAAGAAGGCAAGGTGACTAAGAGCAATGAGTCATTCAACTGATGAGCTGATAAGTGTTATTGTACCTGTATATAACACAGGAAAAGAATTCCTTTTGGAATGCTTTGAATCGGTAAGGACACAGGATTATAATAATATCGAACTTATTATAATTGATGATGGAAGCACTGATGAATCTACAGAGAACTTTTGCAGGGAATATGCAAAAAATAATGAGAAGTTAGTAAAATATGTACGTCAGGAAAATGCAGGTGTGTCGGTTGCAAGACAGAACGGACTGTCATTGTCAGATGGCAGATGCGTTATGTTTCTGGACAGTGATGACTCGCTTGAACAAGGCTCAGTGAAGAAATTGCTTGAAGTTCTTGTAAAGGAAAATGCGGATGCCGTAGTTGGAGAGGACTATATCAGGGAAGGCATAGAAGATGTCACTGTTTACAAAAAGCTTGATATTTTGAGGGCTCTGTTTGATAATGTCAATGCGTCATTCGGCTGGGCATTGTGGGGAAAGCTATTTGATGCGTCAGCCATGAAGAAATATTACAAAGCCTATGATGACATTTATTACGGTGAAGATTTGCTTGTGAATGCGGAGTTTTTCAGCCATGCACAAAAAGCGGTTGTTATAAACGAGAAAGTGTATAATTACCGGGCAGACAATGATTTGAGTGCGACACATCAGAAAATTACACCTAAAAAGCTTTCGCTTATCAGGATGTGGCAGCTTATGTGGGGGATATACAGTGAACATGGGCTGACGGATGAAGCGGAGAGAATTAAAGCTAATTATTATGATTCAGTGCGAAACGGACTGATTGAGTGTGAATGTTATCATTATGATAATTACAGAAAGCTTTCAAGAGAATACAGAACAATATTGAAAAAGAATTACAGTGACATAAAAAGCAACAAGCATGTAAATGCGAAATACAAATATATAATTGCTATTTATTTCATATGGCTGTTTAAAGCAAAAAAGATGCTTCGCAGAATTAAACAGCAGAAATGAGGTTTTGATGCAGGGTAACAGAGTGCAGGAGTTTTATTATTTGTTAAAATCTAAAATAAGGGAAAAATTGAATTTGAATCCTGTTGCGAAAAATTCACATTATATGGGAACGCAGTGTCTTGGTTTGAGAGAAATGAATGACCGGATTGCAAGTATGATAGAATCGGGCGAGCCTTTTATGGTGACAAGATTCGGAGGAACTGAGCTGTTTGCGATGAGAACGGTGGAATTTTCACGCAAGGATAAGATGGACAAGGCGATAAAGAATATGGATGCGTGGTCGGGATTTTTCCCGGCTGATGCAAATCTGTTATATAGATTTAATGAGATAATGAAAGAAGGCTGTAGTCAGGTTGACATTCTTGGCATATGGTATCTGACATGCGAGGATTACTATATTAAACATTACTGTACATCACTTAAAGGTGTCGGTGAGCTCATGTCAATCGAGCCGTGGAACTGTATGGACAATCCGTGGACGAAGTGCCTTAAAGGAAAGAAGGTACTTGTAATACATCCGTTTGAAAAGACTATTCAGGCGCAGTATAAAAAACATGATAAGCTGTTTGAAAATGCTGAACTTCTGCCTGATATGACATTGATAACACTCAAAGCGGTCCAGACGAGCGGAAGCGCAAAGGATGACAGATTTGATACATGGTTCGATGCATTGCAGTATATGTGTGATGAGTGCGATAAACTTGATTTTGATATTGCGCTTATCGGATGCGGCGCATACGGTTTTCCTTTAGCAGCGCATATAAAGCGGATGGGTAAGCAGGCGGTGCATCTTGGAGGTGTGTTGCAGATACTTTTCGGTATAAAAGGAAGACGCTGGGACGAGTCGGATACGCATCTTATGTACAATGAGAACTGGGTGTATCCTGATATGAGCGAGATTCCTGCGGGCGCAGATAAAGTTGAAAATGCCTGCTATTGGGAAGTTAAGACACAGGGAAAGGAAGATAATGACAATGGCTGATAATCAGCAGAATGCAGTGGCTGCAAAAAATGGCATAAACAGGCCTGTGTTTGATATTTTAAGAGTGACTGCGGCGGCAATGGTTTTTATGATTCATTTTGCGGGTTATAGAAATCTTCCGAAGCCTCAGTTTGTTTTTATGCTGTTTAGACATTTCAATTTTGGCGTATGCATGTTCTTTGTGATGAGCGGATATCTCATCATGCAGTCGGTTGATGCAAGCAGGAATGTAAAGGAATATTTTGTAAAACGTGTTTCGAGAATTATTCCGGCTTACTATGTGATTATTATTTTTGCCATTATTGTATGGGATATCATACTTGGACAGATGCCAAAGGATACGATGTTAGGGATAGGATGGCTAAGATACTTCATGTTTTTGAATGGAATCATACCTTCGGCAGAGTATTATTATTGGAATGATTTATGGGGCTTGTGGACTATGAGCTGCTTTATGCTATTTTATATTCTTGCTCCGGTTATAAGGAAGCTCGTAAAAAGCTATAGAGCTTCACTTGTATTCATGTGTGTGATTGTCGTGCTTGCTTACGGATATAAAGCAGTATATTCGCATTTCCTTAATATGAATAATGTTCCGTGGGCTGCCGAGACGGCAGGTGACTGTGCGGTGTTCAATTTGATTTCATTTGCATTTGGAACGGCTGCGTGGTATGCAGTGAGAGAAGGAAAAGAAAAAAATTACATGCGCATTGTGATTGCGGCACTTGCATGCTTTCTGGCTATGAGAGAGGATACGTTTAACAGGATAATATGGTCACTTCTTACGGTTGCATTTATGCTTTCCATGAAGGATTTTGCATATTCGGATAAGACAAAGCGGATAGGAAATATATTTTCCGCTCTGGCAAAGTACAGCTTTACGGTATATCTTGTGCATATGCCGGTTATTGAGCTGACAGAGTATTTTAGTGAACATATACATTATCTTGGATATTTTGCATTTCTCGGAATCGTATTGGCTGTGACGGCAACTATGACGGCGCTGCTGCATTGTTTTGTGGAGATTCCGTTTGCAAAACTGATTAAGAGGAGGTTTGCATGTCAAAAATAGTTGTTGTGATGACTTGTCATAATAGAAAAGAAAAGACAACAAAATGCCTTAGAAAGCTGCATACTGGAAATGAAAATAACGAATATCATTATATAGTTGTCGATTCGGGAAGCACCGACGGAACATGCGGGGAGATTGAAAAAGCCGGGTATACGGATGTTGAGCTTGTACATGCCGAGCCGACACTGTTCTGGAATGGCGGAATGCACAGAGGGATTGCTATAGGAATGAGTAAGCCGGATCAATATGACTATATGCTGCTTGTAAATGATGATGTCGATTTTGTTCCGGGTATTCTTGACAGGATGGTTGAGTATTCCATGAAGCCGGACAGATGCGGCAGCGTGATTGTCGGTCCTACATATGACATTTCGGGTAATTTTTCCTACGGAGGAATATTGTATAATAAAGGCATAAGCTATGTGATGATAGGACCTGACAAGCCAAACACGGAATGCACTACGTTTAATGCCAACTGTACACTTATACCGATGGATATAATGAAAACAGTCGGAAATGTTGACCCTTATTATAAACATAGCATGGGAGATTTTGATTTGGGCTTCAGAATAACCCGCGAAAAGAAAAAAATATATGTTATGCCGGAATATGTGGGTGTATGTAATGACAATCCTATTGAAGGAAGCTGGCAGGATACAAGCCTTGGAATAAGAAAAAGGATTAAGCTTAAAGAGTCGTTTAAAGGCCTGCCGTTTAAGGACTGGTTTCATTATCTCAACAAAAATTTCGGCTTTATTACGGCATGCATCCGCTCAATAACGCCTTATATTAAGATTTTTGTTGGAAAGTAAGTTAAACTATGTTATAATAAATCAGATATACATACTTATTAAGCTGAGTTCGTATGAAGAGTAAGATAAATAATAAGGAGATTTGGAATGGAAAACAATAAAAAAGAAGACATGGTATTTGTAAGCTTTGACCGTTTGTGGGACAATTTTAAGAAGTTCTGGTGGATAGCGGTTGCACTTATGACGTTTATGCTCTTATATGGTGCTGCTACATACAACAGTTCCTTAAAGACAAGTGAAGTTGAGAATGACGAGAGCACAGCGCAGAAAGCACCTGTGATTATCGCTGATAACGAGGCGGACAGAATACACTGCGGACTTGTTGATATCTCATTCAATGTAAATGTTGAGAAGTATTATAAGAGCATCGGCGTAGATGATATAGGCGATTATACAGTATACCAGACAATCAATTCAAATGCATTAAGCTATGCTAACAGCATTGCAGGTTCACAGGAATTTTTTGATGCCGTCAATTCGGCTGTGACATCTGCCGGCTATTCTGAGCTTATAACAAGCCAGAGAACACCGGGAGATACAGATTATGATATGTTTACAATCACATTGCAGAGTGATAAGACGATGACATTATCTTATACAGGACTTGGCGGAATTGAGAGAGTCCGTATAGGAGCAGCGGCAGCAGCGTCATATATAGCAGATGAGATGCAGAAACTATATCCTTACATCACATGCAATGTTGCATCCGAACCGACAGTCACACTCAGAGTCTTAGTGAATGGATTTTACACATATATTCAGCCTGATGAGGCATCTGTCAATGCTACAAGAGAGACATATGCGGAGTACAATAAGATTCTGTTAGGACAGGTAGACAGATTCGACTTCCAGTTTGACAATCTCTTTAAGATGTCAACTATCATAAAGGGTGCTGTAGGCTTTATAATCGGTCTGTTTATAATTTTTGTAATTGCAATCTGCGACAGAAAAGTCCGCACAAGAGAAGAGCTTGAGAGATTTTTTGACGGTGAAGGAAAGTTCCTCGGAGAGTTTAAGAAGAATGCGCAGCTTTCAGAGGATGTCACAGCGGTTTCAATAGGTGCTATGTGCGAGAAGGCCGGTGTGAGCAATGTACTTTTGACGACTGTAGGAAAGCAGAAGAATGCTGATGTAATGCAGCATATTGCACAGAAGGCAGCTACAGATAAAGTTAAGTTCTCATGTGTTGACGGTATTGAAGTATGTGCTGAGACTTCAAGGGATATTGCCGATGCACAGGGAATAATCATCATGGTAAATGGTGGCTTTGATGAGATACACACTATTAAGACAGCGCTTGCAAGAGTCAATACCGTAAATGGAAATTTATTAGGATATATACTTTGCAAATAATTATTACTGAGGTGGAATATAATGAAGATTGCGTTAGTGCATGACTGGCTCCCGACAATGGGCGGTGCGGAGAGAGTTTTATCGGATTTTGTTGAGCTATATCCGGATGCCCCTGTATATACATTGATATGTAATCATAGTAAGATGGAGGAACCGCTTAAAAGTGCCAATATCATAACTTCACATCTCCAGAAAAAGAAAGAATGTACCAATCATAGAAAGCTTTTTCCTTTCATGCCGACAGCGATTGAATCATTTGACCTTACAGGCTATGATATGGTTCTTAGCAGCAGCTCAAGTGTTGCTAAAGGAGTGATAACACATCCGGATGCAATTCATATATGCTACTGCCATTCGCCTATGAGATATGCATGGGAGTTCTCATATGAATATGCCGGAAAAATGTCGGGAAAAGGAAAGCTTGTACAGAAGCTGTTAGGGTATTTTCTGACATGGATTCGTGTCTGGGATTATGCAAGTGCAGCAAGAGTTGACTATTTTATTGCCAATTCGGAGAATGTAGCTAAGCGTATCCGAAAGCATTACAGGAGGGATGCGGTTGTTATCCCGCCTCCTGTGCGCTGTAAGCTTTTCCAGATATCGGAGAATGACGGAGATTATTTTCTTGTTGTATCGCGCTTTCAGGAGTACAAGAGAGTTGATATTGCTATAGATGCATGCAACAGGCTTGGTCTTAAGCTTAAGGTTGTGGGTGATGGCCCTGACTATAAGAGACTTAAGGCTATGGCAGGACCGACAGTCGAGCTCTTAGGAAGAGTCGATGATGCACATGTTAAAGAGCTGTATGCAGGCTGTCGTGCATTTCTTTTTCCTGGCGAGGAGGACTTTGGCATAACACCGCTTGAGGCGATGGCAAGCGGAAGACCGGTAATCGCTTATGGCAAGGGCGGAGCTCTTGAGACGGTTGTCGAAGGAGTGACAGGAACCTTTTTCCATGAGCAGACGTCAGATTCGCTTGTCGATGCGCTAAAAAGATTCGAGACTATGAAGTTTGACAAGCATGAGCTGAGAAAGCACGCCGAAAAGTTCGATGATGAGGTATTCAAGGCACGAATTAAAGCATTTGTTGAAGAAAAGTATAATGAGAGAAACGGAGTAAATAATTAGCTATGAAAATTGCGATTGATGCCCGCATGATTCAGATGTCAGGTATAGGAACTTATATTAAGGCTCTTATGGGGCATGGAATATATGACATTGCTCTCGGAGATGGGAACGACATATTGAAATATGATGCGAATGTGAAGGTTATCAATTACAGTGATAAGATATATGGTGCAGGAGAGCAGCTTCACTTTCCGGCTAAGGAATTAAGAAAAAGCGGAGCTGATCTGCTTCATGTTCCTCATTATAATGTGCCTGTTTTTTATCGTGGGAAATTAGCTGTGACGGTACATGATCTTACGCATCTTGTCCTGCCGCAGTTTCTTCCGAATAAGGCAGCGTATCTGTATGCCAAATTTCTTATAGGTTATGCTGTACGTAAGGCAGAGGTGGTTTTTACCGTATCGGAAAACTCAAAAAGAGACATTCTGCGTTTTTATAATATACCTGAGGATAAGATTGCGGTTGTATATAATGCTGTGGACTCGAGATTTGTGCATCGCGACAGGGAAGATGTGAGTTATCTTTTTGACAAGTATCATATTCCAAGAGATAAGAAGGTAATAATGTATGTAGGCAATTTAAAGCCGCATAAGAATCTTCCGAGACTGTTAGAAGCTTATTCTAAAATGAATGGCAGAGAAGATACATGCCTTGTGCTTGTAGGAAAAGCATTTGACAGCGAAGATTTGACACCTCAGATTAAGGCTCTTGGGATAGAAGACAGTGTGATTAAGACAGGGATAATTGTAGACAATGAGCTGGTGGATTTTTATAATCTCGCCGATTTATTTGTATTTCCTTCATTGTATGAAGGCTTCGGTATTCCGCCTCTTGAAGCGATGGCGTGCGGTACACCTGTGGTATGCTCTAACAATTCGTCACTGCCTGAGGTTGTGGGTGATGCGGCATACATGTTTGACCCATATGATGAGAAGCAGATAAGGGATGCGATGGAGAAGGTGCTTAGCGATGCTGCGCTTGCGCAGTCTTTAGTTGAGAGGGGATATAGGAGGGTGGAGTTATTCACACCTGAAAGAATAGTAAATACAACGAAGGCTGTATTTGATAAAATAAAGGGTTAAAAGATGATGGAAAAGTCTAACGTTTTTCAGCCTGTGTCTGAAAAAAAATCATATGAAAAGTCAATATTTTATAAAGTAAGCTGTGCACTTATCTTTATAATGATTTTTATAAATGTCACATTTCCGAAGGCGGGCATTAAGCTTGGCGGTATACCGCTCACAGTCGGAAATGTGTTTTTGATGCTCACAATTATGATGTGGTTTTTTTATGTGTTATGGAGAAGATGCTTTGTCTTTTCAACTGCTGAGAAGCTTGTCATTTTGGGCTGTGTTTATTGGCTTATAAGATTTATGCTCACAATGATAGGCGGCAGGGTAGGGATGTCCGGCTGGGTGGGATTTTTTGTTCCGCTTGTGATTTACCCATTCACGTTCATTGTGATAAATTATTTTATTGTTGAACAGAGACAGATAGACAAGATAATCCGTATGCTTATGTGGGGGTCAGTGGTTGTATTTATATTCGGATTCCTTCAGGCAGCTTTCGGAATAGAAAGATTCTCCATTCCGGGTCTTACAGTGAACTACACTGATTATATTTCAAGCACTAACTGGTACGCTGAAAAGTATAACGGAGTGCAGGAAGGTGTTACATACTCAAAGACTGTTTCAACTTACCAGAACGGAAATCTGCTCGGTGTCAATATATTGTTATTCTGCCCTATGATATATGAAAGTATTGAGAATAAGGCATGGCGCAATATATATATGCTTGTTTTTGTGTTTTTTTGCATACTTACAGGTTCTAAGACATGCTGGGTAGGAATTATAATATACCTTTTTATAAAAGGTGTTGTTGTGATTAACAGAAAGTGGGCAGACGGACGAAAAGTGCAGTTTGCCTGTCTTGTGATAGCGGTGATTCCGGTGATGGCAGCAATTTTTTTGGGAATGTTTCCGCAGATTATGGAGCGCTTTAAGGATTCATTTACATTCAAAAACATTAATGACCTTTCCGGACGTTCGCAGTCGATGAACGAGCTGATAAATTATTTTATTGTTAAGACTGAATGGATATTGACAGGACCGTATGGACTGACTTCATATTGGGGAAGCAGCTATGAGATGGTATATTTTTGCATACTCATGATTGGCGGAGTTGCAGGACTTATAGCTTTCTTAGGACCTATATTATACATTCTGGTAAAATACATAGGAAGACATGTTAAGAATTCAAAAGTATTAAAGGGTATATGCCACGGAGTTATTGTATATATAATAATCGCATTTGTTGAGGGAGCATTGTGGCTTCCGCCGACAGCCATAAATTTATGGATGGTGCTTGCTCTTGGATATAAGATGAGCCTTTTTATGGAGGAAAAAGAAAATGAAAATCGGAATAGATGCCAGACCGCTCAAAAAACAGAGAGCAGGGATAGGAACTTATGTGTATAATATTGTTAAATATCTGAATGGTATTGATAATGACAATGAATATTATCTCTTCTCGAACAAAGAGGTTGTCTTGGATTTTGAACTTGGAAGTAACTGGCATATTGTTGTGGAAAATTTCCCGGTAGGTACGTTATGGCTTTCATATCGTGGAGGCGCACTTATAAAGCATTATGGAATAGATGTCTTTTGGGGAACACAGCATGTGCTTCCGTGGGGAAAGAATGATAATGTGAGATATGTGCTCACAATATGCGATCTGGCACAGTTCCGCATAAAGAATATAGGCAGCCGCTACAATACCATAATTCAAAGATTCTTTGTAAAAGGTTCCTGCAAAAAAGCGGACAGGATACTCGCTATCTCCGAAGCTACGAAGTATGATATTATAGATATATTCGGCATAGAATCATCAAGGATTGCCTGCACATATCTTGCAGGGACAGAAAAGCCGGAAAAGGCAGATAAGACAAAGCTTGAGCAGGTTAAGAATAAATTTAAAATCAACGGAAAATATTTTCTGTATGTGAGCACGATAGAGCCGAGAAAAAATGTTGAGACAATTATAGCGGGCTTTAACAGCTTTATGGATGACAGAAAAGACAGGACGCAACCGTATTATATGGTATTAGCCGGCGGTCTTGGCTGGAAATATGAAGGTGTGTTAAAGCAGATTGAGAACAGCAGCTACAAAGATAACATTATAATGACAGGCTTTATTTCGCAAAAGGAAAAGCAGTGCCTGTTTGAAGGGGCACTTGGCTTTGTATATCCGTCATTGTATGAAGGCTTTGGAATTCCGCTTCTTGAAGCCATGAATTATGGTCTTCCTATAATCACGACAAATGTCTCATCACTTCCTGAAGTTGGACAGGATGCTGTTATGTATATTAAGGAGCCAAAGGATGCGAAGGGACTTGCAGCATTGCTTACAAAGTGCTCTAAACTGTCCGATGAAGAAAAAAAGGTCATTGCAGATAATGACAAAAAACAGCGCGATAAGTTTTCGTGGGAAAAATGTGCAAGAGAGACAGTTAGATATCTTACAGAGTAATACAAAAATATTTGTTTAATCTGAATGGGGATTGGAATGGACACAGGGATTGTTATACTTAATTATAATGATGCTGCATCTACAATGAATCTTGTTGACAGCATAGCGGATTATGATTCACTTGGACATATTGTAGTTGTAGACAACTGCTCAACAGATGATTCTATGAAACAACTGAGTGATAAGTATTCGCAGAGCAAGAAAATCATAGTTATTTCATCCGGTAAAAACGGAGGTTATTCGTATGGCAATAATTTCGGAGCGAGATACCTGATAAACGAGTTTGGTACACAGGTGATTTTTATTGCAAATCCGGACGTGATATTTGAGGAAAGCCTTGTAAAATCAATAGTACGCTGCTTTGAGACATCAAGAGAGTATGGCGTGCTGACAGGTGTAATGGTTAGACCGGATGGAAATGTTGACCCGGCACCATACAGAAACCTATATTCATATGCACATGACCTCGGCGATTGTTTTCTGACAGTCAGACGTCTTGTATATGAAAAGAGAAGATATGAGGTCGATTATGCGGTGCCTGTTATGGATGTTGAAGTGGTGCAGGGGTCTTTTTTTGCCATAACATCGGATGTTTTCGAGCAGATAAATGGGCTTGATGAGAATATTTTTCTCTACTATGAGGAGCTTATTCTTGCAAAAAAATTAAAAAAAGCGGGATATAAGTCGGGATTGTTGACAAATGAAAAATATATACATAATCATTCGGTTTCTATAAGGCGTTCAATGAAGAATATCCGCATATGGAAAGCAGTGTTAAAATCCAAGTATTATTATCAGAAAAAATATAATAATGCCAATGCCGTTGAGATGCTTTTACTTCATGTATGCGGTGCATTTTCTGTTTTTGAGAAATTTCTCATTGAAGTATTGAGAAAAATGTTGTAAAATAGAAAAACAATGTATTAATAATTATGGACGGGTTGTATAAGATATGAATCGCAATAAGCATAATGGAATCAGTATGGTATTACTTTTGATTGACTTGGTCAGTCTTTTGATATGCTTTTTCAGTATTGATTTCCTTAACCTTCATTTTTTTGATAAACAGATTTATATGAGCTATGAGGTTATCCTGGATTTGTTAGGGCCTATCTTTTTAGCTTACTCGATTGTATTTATATTTTTTAACCAGAATCGCGATTTCCAAAAGAGAGGATTTTTAGAAGAATTCCTATATGTTGTTAAGATGAACCTTCTCTTTGCGATGGTTATTCTTCTCCTGCTTTTCGGAAGCAGAGCTACAGCGTCTATGGCAAGACGAGGACTGTTCGGTGCATTGGGCATGAATGTGCTGATTATGTATGTCAGCCATTGCCTGTATAAGCTGTATCTGAAATGGTGGTTCGATAAGAAGAGAAATATGACGCATGTCTACCTTGTGACAACCACTGACAGGGCTGAGAGCGTAATAAGACAATTAAGAAATAGTGAAGACCAGTTTTCTAGGTGCATAAAGGGAGTTGCTATTATTGATGACGACCTGCGTGGCAAAGAGATATCGGGAATTCCGGTTGTAGCATCTTATGAGGATGCGTTAGAGTATGCCAAGGTTAATATAGTTGATGAGGTCTATATCAATGTGTCATATGTGACAGGTGATTCCCTGAAGGATTTCATAATGGAATTCGAGAGGATGGGAACAACAGTATATCTCAATATCAATATACTTGAGAAGTTTGAAGGGTTTGACAAGCAGGTTACAATGTATGGTTCGTTTCCTGTTATTTCTTTCTGTGCCAAGACATTTGAAGAAAGCAAGATGCTCATTAAGAGAGCAATTGATATTGTCGGAGCTATAGTAGGGCTTATTATCACAGCTGTTGTTACGGTTTTTGTTGCACCTGCGATACTTATTGAATCGCCGGGACCGCTTTTCTTCAAGCAGAAGAGGGTAGGAAAGAACGGAAGATACTTTTATATGTATAAGTTCCGTTCAATGTACAAGGATGCCGAGGAGCGCAAGAAAGCTCTTATGGAGCAGAATGAGATGAAAGGTCTGATGTTTAAGATGACAGATGACCCGCGTATTACCAAGGTTGGTAAGTTCATACGAGCTACAAGCATAGATGAGCTTCCACAGTTTTTTAATGTTTTAAAGGGCGATATGAGTCTGGTCGGTACAAGACCACCTACGGTTGATGAATTTATGCAATATGCTGGATATCATAAGCGCAGGTTAAGCATCAAGCCCGGTATAACAGGACTGTGGCAGGTGAGCGGAAGAAGTAATATTGAAGACTTTGAGGAAGTTGTCAAGCTTGATTTAGAGTATATAGACAACTGGTCGCTTGCTCTGGATATGAAGATACTGTTAAAAACTATTCTTGTTGTATTTAAAAAGGATGGTTCAAGATAAAAAAAGAGAGGAAATAAGGGTAAAAAAATGGCAACAAACAGGAGAAAGAGAAAAACAAACAAGAAAAATATCGCAGTTATAGTGACATGCGCCATACTGGCAGTTATTCTTATAGTAGTCTTATGTGCGTACCTTATAATTAAGAGCTATGTAGGTAAGATTAATAAGGTGGACAAGGATGATTGGAATATAACAGCTGACTCTAACGAAGTGCAGACAGACGAAGATGGCAATATTATTACCAACACAACAATGTCTGATGAGATTAACAGTTCAGGTGCTGAGAACTTTGGTGACGGTGAAGGTATTTCTAAGGATTATGTTAAGAATATCGTTCTTATAGGTGTTGATAACAGGCATTTTGAGAATATACTTTACAATCCGGGAAATTCCGATGCGATTATACTTGTATCATTTAACTCTAAAACTAAAAAAGTATATCTTACATCTATCATGAGAGATACTGCTGCATATGTACAGTACACTGATACGATGAAGTCAAAGATTCCAAGCCTTAAGGATGGATATGAGAAGATTAACAGAGCTAACGCAGTTGGCGGTCCTGAATTTCTTCTCGACATAATCGAGGGTAATTTTAAGATAAAGGTTGACGATTATATTCTGGTTGATTTTTATAGCTTAATAGACATAATTGATATCCTTGGCGGTGTGCCGATGACTCTCACAGATGCAGAGGCAGAGGCTGCTAATAATTATATCCGTGATATGGATTTTGACCGTGGTGTATCAAATTGGGAGACTGCAAATGTATTGAGCGGAGGCGGAGATCTCTTACTTAATGGTGTTCAGGCAGTCGGTTATTCAAGAGAGAGACAGACATCAGGTTCTGATTTTAACAGAACAAGCAGGCAGAGAGCTGTCATTGAACAGATTATCATCAAAGCTAAGAAGATGAGCGTTTCGCAGCTTGATGAGCTTGCTGATTCGATTCTGCCAAAGGTATATACTAATATGTCAGAGAGTGAGATACTTGGAATGGTTGCTGATGCTGTTACATATCTTGGATATGATATAGAGCAGTACAGAGTTCCGTTTGACGGAATGTACGAGAGTGTGAACGGAAATCTCCTGCCTGATTATGATGTTACTAATCAGAAGCTTCAGGATATTATATTTGCAACAGAATAATAGGCTGATATATAGAGTGGTTACAGCTTCTGTAATCACTCTTTTGCCATGCAATGATAAAGATACACATAATACGGGAAATATAAAAAACGGAAGGTAAGTGAAAATGAAGAAAAAGAAATCAGTTGGAAAGATTATAGGTATTGTTGCAGGCTGTATTGTGGCTGCAATAGCTGTCTTTGGAGTCAGCTGCTACCTGATTCTTTTACATTACATTAACAAGAGAAATTATGTTCCTACAGTAGAAAATTTTACGATACTTGACGAGACACCTTCATTCATAGAGGATGTTCTTAATCCTACATCTACACAGGCATCTACTGATACGGACAAAAAGGAAGTAGAGTCATATAAGAACAATGTTGAGAGTCAGGCAGAGAATACATCAGAGTCTGACGAACAGCTTGTATCGGATGTATATAATATTTTGCTGGTTGGTTCTGATGTCCGTCCGGGTGAACAAGTAGGGCGTTCAGATACAATGATACTTGTATCCATCAATAAAGAGACAAAAAGAATAGTAGCTACATCTTTTCTAAGAGATACCTATGTTAAGATACCGATAAAAAATGAATTTCATAAATTGAATGCGGCATATGCATTCGGAGGAATAGAGCTTCTTTTTGAGACGCTACAGTATAATTATAGTGTAAATGTAGACAGGTATGTTGCAGTTGACTTCCTTTCGTTTATCGATGCTATAGATATTCTCGGAGGTCTTGATGTTCAGGTATATGAAGATGAGCTGTATTGGTTCAATCAATATATTCACGCAAGCAATCTTCTTGTAGAGCCGGCAGAACGTGAACACTCTGACTATGTTGACCATGCAGATGGCTCATATCAGCACCTTAACGGAAAACAGGCTCTCGCATATGCACGTTTCAGATATGTCGGAAATGGTGATTTTACGAGAACGGACAGACAGAGACGAGTAGTTCAGAACATTTTTGACAAAGTGAAGACTATGGATGTAGCTACTCTTGTAAAGCTGCTTGACAGTATTATTCCACAGATTACAACAAATCTTACTACGGATGAATGTATGGATCTTATTGCCATGCTACCGGAGATATCAAAATATGAGATTATATCATGGCATATTCCGGATGATGATTTCAAGTACATGACAATAGATGGGGACGATGTTGTTGCTATAGACTTCAGCTATTACATGAAGAAACTGTATAATTATATATATACTGACACTGAGCCTGAGACAAAGTAATGCATACAAAGAAAAAATTGTTGTTGTTTATTCCTGTATTGATATGGATGGCAGTTATCTTCTGGTTTTCTTCAAATAATGGTGACACATCCTCATCACAGAGCAGCAGGGTTTCATACATATTTGCATCAGCAGCAGACAAGGCTTTCAGGCTTGATATGTCGGATGCTGAGAGAATGAATTTTTCTGAAAGAATATCGTTTCTTGTCAGAAAAACAGCACATTTTAGTGAGTATTTTATACTTAGTATGTTACTCTATATAGCAGTCGGCATTAATTTTGGGAAAATGCTCGATTTGATTGATGCAAGCATGAAGATATTTCATGTTATTAGAATTAGATATTTACTTCCTGTGATTATTGTATTTGGATATGCGGGTACTGATGAGCTTCATCAATATTTTGTACCGGAACGCTGCTGCAGCTTCAGGGATGTACTTATAGATACTGCCGGAGGTCTTGCCGCAGTACTTATGATAATCCTTATTAGGTACATTCATGGTCAAATTGCATATAATAGAGCAAGACGTTCTGTGCAGGTAGAAAAGGATGAGAATATGTAATCTTAGAGAAAAACAGGTAATTAATTCCGCTGACTGCAAGATATTAGGCTATGTACAAGATGTGGAATTTGACCTGTGTTCAGGATGTATTAAGGCGATAATTGTGCCGGGACCGCCAAAGCTGTTCTGCTTTTTCGGAGCGGATTGTGAGTATGTTATACCTTTTGAATGTATTGTAAATGTAGGACCGGATGTCATACTTGTGAATGTATGTCCGGAAAAAATAATAGTAAAACTGTAGGAGGGCAGATGAATGAAGTGTCCATTTTGTAATGCGGAGAATACAAGAGTAATCGATTCTAGACCGGCCGATGATGCTTTTTCGATAAGAAGAAGGAGACAGTGCGATGTCTGTGATAAGCGATTCACAACATATGAAAAAGTTGAGACGATGCCGCTTGTTGTTGTGAAAAAGGACAACAACAGGGAGCCTTATTCGAGAGACAAGCTGCAAAATGGCATTTTACAATCCTGCCACAAGAGACCGGTTTCCGCTGAAGAGATTACCAAGATAGTCGATGACGTGGAAAATTCCATTTTTAATATGGAACTTAGGGAAGTGCCTACAAGCATGATAGGTGAGCTTGTCATGGATAAGTTAAAAGATATTGATGCGGTAGCATATGTGCGCTTTGCGTCTGTATACAGAGAGTTCAAGGATGTGAATACGTTTATGGATGAGCTTAAGAAAATGTTAAAGTAGGAGGCAGGATGTTTAGAAGATTATATCCATCGGAGGATACACAAAGTATATATGATATAGATTTCAGAAGCTTTCATGAGAGAGGATACAATACTGCACTTTTTGATATAGATAATACGCTTGTGGAACATGGAGCGCCAGCGACAGAAAGAGTGATAGATTTTTTTAAAGACTTGCATGGGATGGGCTATGAGACATGCCTTATATCCAACAATAAAGAGCCGCGTGTAGCTTCTTTTGCAAAGCAGGTTGAATCAAGATATATTTATAAGGCAGGTAAGCCCTCGCCTGATGGCTATTTAAAAGCGATACAGCTTTGTGGCTCTACGAAAGAAAAGACACTTTTTGTAGGTGACCAGCTCTTTACGGATGTGTGGGGAGCTAACAAGGCAGGAGTGTACAGCATTCTTGTAAAACCGATACATCCAAAGGAAGAGATACAGATTGTTCTTAAAAGAAGATTAGAATGGGTTGTGCTTATATTTTACAGGAGGTATAAGAAAAAACATGGGAAAGATTGATGCGAGGACTGCACTTTGTGGTCTTATTGGAAATCCGGTTGGACACTCGATTTCTCCGTTTATTCACAATACGTTGGCACAGAAGCTTGGAATTAACCTGGCATATGCTGCATTTAAGGTCGAGAGCGGTGATGTATCAACAGCAGTAAAAGGAGCATATGCGCTTAATATTAAAGGAATGAATGTGACTGTGCCTCATAAGCAGGAAGTAATGGATACCCTGATTGATGTGGATGAGCTTGCAAAAAAAATAGGTGCGGTCAATACTCTCGTCAGAATCGAAGGCGGATATAAGGGGTATAACACAGATTATTTTGGAATAAAAAGACAGCTTGAATGCGATGGGATTGTAGTACAAGGGCATGAAGTAATTATACTTGGCGCAGGAGGAGCATCAAGGGCTGTCACATTCATGTGTGCGGTAAATGGAGCTTCTAAGGTCTATCTGCTAAACAGGAGTGTTGATAAGGCGCAGAGACTTGCGAATGATGTCAATGCATATGTTGGCAGAAGCTGTGTTCAGGCTATGCCGCTTGATGGCTATAAAACATTGGCTGGATATGGAAAGAATAGTGAGAAATATGTTGTAATACAGACAACAAGCAAGGGACTTTACCCTGATGTGGACGGAACGCCTGTTGAGGATGAAGCGTTTTACGATATGATAGATGCGGCGGTGGATATTATATTCAATCCGTCAAAGACGTGTTTTATGAAGCTGTGCGAAAAACATGGGGCAAGGGCATATAATGGTCTTGAGATGCTTTTATATCAGGGAGTGGCTGCATTCGAGCTGTGGAATGATGTTGAAGTTTCAGATGAGCTTTGCAGGGAGCTTTATATACTTATGAAAAGGGAAATGGGGCAGGAATAATACATGGGAGCACATAAAAGTACAGGTAATATAATACTTATCGGTTTTATGGGGTGCGGCAAGACAACATTTGGAAGATGGATTGAGCAAAGACACAATAGACTGCTTGTCGATACAGATAATATCATCGTCTCGCAGCAGCAGATGTCAGTGAATGATATTTTTGCAGAACATGGTGAACCTTATTTTAGAAGCTTAGAGACAGAGTGCGTCAGGAAGCTGATTTTAGATGGCATACATGATACTGTGGTTTCGGTTGGCGGAGGGCTTCCGATCAGCGGGGAAAAGGGAGAGCTTTTAAAGGAGCTTGGAACAGTTGTGTATCTTCGCACAAAGGTGGATACGCTTGAAAAGAGACTATCCCATGATAAGACACGACCACTTCTTGCAGGCGGAAATGTTAAGGAGAAGATAGTTGACCTAATGAATAAGCGCAGTGACATATATGAGAAAAGAGCTGATATTATAATCGACACGGACGATATTTCGTTTGAAAAGATGTATGAAAGGATTGTGCAATATGAAAATACTTGTAATTAATGGACCTAACCTTAATTTTCTCGGAATAAGAGACAGAAAAATATATGGCACACAGGATTACAGTTATCTTGTAAATATGTTAAATGAAAAAGCAAAAGAACTTGGAATAGAGCTTGAGACATGGCAAAGCAATCATGAAGGCGCTATAATTGACAGACTTCAGGAAGCATATTTTGAGCATGAAAAGGGCGGACTTGATGGCATAGTGATTAATCCGGGAGCATATACTCATTACAGTTATGCAATCCGTGATGCACTTGCACCGCTTGATTTTCCAAAATATGAAGTACATATATCTGACATACATTCGAGAGAAGATTTTCGCCATGTATCAGTGACTCTTCCTGAGTGCACGAAGCAGATTGCAGGAAAAGGGCTTGAAGGATACTGTATTGCTATGGAGGAGATAGTAAATTCGCTAAGAGAAAGGAAAGATGGTTAATTTATGGGAGATATACACCCCTATTTGGGCGGGCTGCTTTTACTCGCCTTTATGATAATAGATGCCGTGCTGTACGCATTTTCATCGGCACTTCAGAATGTAAATGATTCGTTTATTGAGAAAAAATGCGAGGATGAGAGCGACAGGAAGGCAAGAAAGCTGCAAAAGCTGGCTGATAACCCTGCGGTACTCTCTAATGCACTTGATATAACTGTTTTTATAAGCAATATAGCGGTTGGAGGCTACATACTGCGGGCTATCTCAAGAGCAATAGAAAGAGTGGCAAGGACACAGTCTGTCTGGATTATCTTTGCTGTTGCTGTTGTTGTAATCATACTTTTGCTTGTAGTGGGAGTGCTTGTGCCTAAGCGCATAGGGATGAAATTCCCTGAGAAGACTTTGTATAGGCTTGTAAAGCCTGCAGGATTTCTTATATACATTCTTACACCTGTAGCATTTATCGTTACAAAGCTTTCTAATCTTGTTCTTAGGATAATCGGTATCAACCCACATGAAAATCTTGAGAATGTCACTGAGGAAGAAATCATCACAATGGTAAATGAGGGACAGGAAAAGGGCGTTCTTGAGGAAGGCGAAGCGAAGATGATCAATAATATCTTCGAATTCGGCGATAAGGAAGCCCATGATGTAATGGTACACCGCTCGAACATTGTAGGAATAGATCAGAACACTTCATTAGAGGAAGCGTTTAAGATAATGCTTAATAATAATTTTTCGAGATATCCGGTGTATGATGAAGATATTGACCATATCGTAGGCATGATACATCTTAGGGATGCAACGATTGCTTATGAGAATGACAAGAGCAATGAGCCTGCGATAAAAGAGATAAAGAATCTTATGCGTGAAGCATATTTTGTGCCTGAGACACGGAATGTTGATGCGCTTTTTAAAGAAATGCAGGCAAATAAAATTCAATTTGCCATAGTTGTAGATGAGTATGGCCAGACATCGGGAATCATCACGATGGAGGACATTATTGAAGAGATAGTAGGTAATATCATGGATGAATATGACGAGGAGGAAAAGCAGATAGAAAGAACCTCAGAGGATTCCTATGAGGTTGACGGACTTGCGCTTTTAGATGACCTTGAAGATTTGCTTGATATTACTTTTGACACGGAGGATTATGAGACTTTAAACGGCTTTATGATTGCACAGCTTCACAGGCTGCCTGTAGATAATGAAAACGGTGAAGTTGACTATGAAGGCTACCATTTTAAGGTACTAGAAGCAAAGAACAGAGTAATCCGGAAGGTCAGAATTACAAAGCTTGAAGGTGAGGAAAACAAGAGTAATGACAGTAATACACAGACTGACGAATGATATCCCTGTTATTATAGAAAATCTGCCGGGAGCAAGAAGCATAACCTTTGGCGTGTATGTAGGAAGCGGCTCGCAGAATGAGACGATAGAGAATAATGGCGTGGCACATGCCATAGAGCATATGCTCTTTAAAGGGACAAACAAATATAGTGCAGGGCAGCTTGCTGATATAATGACGGAGCTTGGAGGAGGAATAAATGCATATACTTCCAAGGAAAACACAGTTTTTTATGGAAAGGTGCTTCCAGAGGATTTTGAGAGAGCACTGTCTATAATGTCAGACATGCTATTTAATTCCTTATTTGACTCAAAGGAGTTTTCAAAGGAGAAATGTGTTATTATAGATGAGATAGATTCGTATGATGACTCAGCGGAGGATATGTGCCATGAACTTTTGCAAAAGCGTGTTTGGAGGGACAACCCTCTTGGTTTTATAATATCGGGCAGCAAGAGCAATGTGAAAAAGCTTACCAGACAGCAGCTTATTGATTTCAAAGAGGCGAATTATACAGCTGATAATATGCTTATTTCTGTTGCCGGAAAATGCGATGATACAGCAATCATTCCGGTGCTTGAAACACTTTTTGCAGCACTGCCGCACACCGGCAGCAGGCTTATTCCTGTCAGACCTGATTTTAACAGATGCTTTATCTCAAGATATAAGGATATGGAACAGGTTCATCTGAATATAGCATTTGACAATGTAAGAAGCTGCGATGAGGACAGGTATGCTATGTATATGATTAATTCTATGTTAGGGGGCAATTTAAATTCCAGGCTTTTCCAAAAAGTCAGAGAGGAAAATGGTCTCACTTACAGCATATACTCTTATAACAGTATGTGTGACCTTGCCGGGCTTTTTCATATATATGCATCAATGAGTGCTGCGCAGACTGAGAGAGTTTATGAGCTTATATTTGAAATAATCGATGAACTTAACGAGAAAGGCATTGATGAGGATGAGCTTGCAAAGCTTAAAAAGCAGACCAAAATAGAGCTTATACTTGGAAGCGAGGCTGCGAGCAACACAGTTCTAAACAATGCGAAGACTTTTCTGTCTACAGGCAGTGTTATTTCGTTAGATGAAGCTGTGGAGCATTATGAGTCAGTCACATTAGAACAGATTAATAAGTGCATTAGGACATATCTTAGAAAAGATAAGTGCGGTGTATGTCTTGTGGGAAATGTCAAGGATGTGCCTGTCGGATTGTTGAAGAAGAAGTGGCAGTCTGTGTCACATACATTATAAGGCGGTATTTTAAAATATTTGCGGAATGGAGGTTAATGTGGATAGTTCGGAAAGAAAAATGACAAAGATTGCCAGAGAAGTCGGAAAATTTACCGTACAGACTATGAGAGCGGACGGAATCGGTACAGCGGAGTTCGATTTTATACATCTTGTAAGGCATAATCCAGGAATAACGCAGGCTGCCATCCGCGAACAGTTAAAGCTTGACAAAGGCGCTGCCGCAAGAAGAACAGCAAGCCTTGAGAGCAAAGGCTATCTGATAAGAAAAGTAAACCCAAATGATAAGAGAAGCGCTAATCTATATGCGACTGAGAAAGCGGAAAGTCTGAAAAATTCAAAAGCGTACCTTGAAGGAGTATATTATGAGTGGCTTCTTGATAAGCTTCCAAAGGATGAATGCGATGCATTTGTGAAAACACTTGATAAATTGTATGTGCTTAGCAAAGCGGAGAGCAGAGCAGGCTTTCCGAATCTGAAAAAGCTGGTAGATGATGATAACATGACACAGAAATGATGAATATTTGACAAGACAAATTATTTTGAGGTATTGTACATATTCTTATCATCAGAATATAACTTCCAGAATATAATTATAATGCCAGCAAGTACACAATCTGGCAATTATGTGAGGAGAGGCATAATAATGGGAGTTATATGGAACATGATTCAGGGGTTCTGCATGGCTATGGCTGATGCCGTGCCGGGTGTATCGGGCGGAACAATCGCATTTGTCATGGGGTTTTATGATATCTTTATTGAATCGTTGGACAATATCATAACGGGTAATAAGAAGGAAAAACAGAAGGCGTTTCTTTTTTTACTCAAACTAGGAGCAGGCTGGATAGTCGGCTTTGTCTGTACGGTGCTGGCTCTCGGAAAAATATTTGACAATTATATTTACGAGCTGTGTTCAATGTTTTTGGGGCTTTCGTTTTTTGCAGTTCCCATAATAATACATGATGAACGGCAGGCAATAAAGGGAAAGTACGTGCACTTTATATTCGCAATTATCGGTGTAGCTATTGTTGCACTTATAACATATCTTAATCAAGCGTTTGTAAGAGGCAGTATGGATATATCAAATCTTACATTCATAAAAGGGCTGTATGTATTCATTGTCGCTGCAATAGCTATATCGGCGATGGTTCTGCCGGGAATATCGGGTTCAACCTTGCTATTGATATTCGGTCTTTATGTTCCGATAATGAATGCAATCAGAGGATTTTTGCATTTTGAGTTCAAGTATGTTGCGGTTCTTTTTGTATTTGGAATAGGAATCCTTGCCGGAATATTTACAAGTGTGAAGCTTCTAAGAACTGGGCTTGAAAAATACCGTTCCCAGATGGTATTTTTAATTCTTGGACTTGTTGTCGGTTCTATGTATGCAATCGTGACAGGACCTGCAACACTGGAAATCGCACAGCCTGTTATGACTGTACAGACTTTTAAAGCAGGTTATTTTATTCTTGGAGGAGCGATACTTTTGGCACTTCAGCTTCTGAAAAAATACATGGAGCGTGGCAGTGTGCGGTGAAAGAATATGTAATGAATGCGCGGACGGTGAATATGCATGCAATAATTTTGCATACGATAATTTCGTATGTGATAATTTCACATGTGATAATTTCACATGTGATGAGTGCATATGCACTTATTGCATATGTAATTATTAAATAATAGAGCGTTAGGCTTAATAAATTATACTTAAGTGTCAACACATTTGATTTGTGTATATCAGGCATATATTTATATGGCTGTATATAATATATTATAAATGTGTTTTGGCACTTTTTTGAATTGTGGTCTATTTAATAGGGTTTCTGATAAAAAAATGGATTATAGAAATTTATAAAATAAAAGTGAAAACCCATTAACCTTGTAATTGATTGAACTCTTTTGTACAGTTTGGTACAAGGTAAGTACCGGATAGAGATGCGAAGCATCTATATTTTATATGAGCAGGAAGCAAAATCGGATTGCGAATAGCATTGACTTATCTGGAAATAATAGCAGTAAAATACGTTTATCTGTTAGATATGGAGGTAATTATGTCAGAAAAAGACAAATCAGAAAAAGACCGCGATGAGATTGAAGCCTTTGGACAGCTTTCACTGTCAGAAAAGGACGATGAGAGCATAAAACTTATTACAATTATAGGCGAAGTTGAAGGACATGAAGTGCTTTCTAACAACTGCAAGACAACGAAATATGAGCATCTTATCCCGATTTTTGCAAGGATAGAGGACAGCAGAAGAATAAAAGGAGCTCTTATAATAATCAATACGATTGGTGGTGATGTTTCTGCCGGACTTGCACTTGCAGAGATGATAGCATCGCTTAGCAAGCCGACAGTGTCACTCGTTATAGGTGACAGCCATTCTATTGGAGTGCCGCTTGCAGTCGCTTCGGATTATTCGTTTATTGTACCTACAGGGACTATGCTCATACATCCGGTCAGAATGAGCGGAACAGTTATAGGAGCTAAGCAGACGTATGATTATTTTAAGATGATACAGGATAGAATTGTGAGTTTTATTGAGGAACACAGCAGAGCCAAAAAAGGCAGTCTTGAAAAAATGATGATGAATACCAGCATGCTGTCGAAGGATCTTGGAACCATGCTTGTCGGAGGACAGGCTGTTGAGGCAGGACTTATAGATGAAGTCGGAGGACTTGATGCAGCCTTGCGAAAGATAAGGGAGCTTTCAGTTTGATTTGACCTGATAGTAAAAAAATGGTATAATTATATTAATTGTGTATATGTGGAGGGGAATATATTGGAAGCGCTTAAGATAATTATCAGTGGAATGCTAGATGGGCTCACGGGATTTCTTCCCGTGAGCAGTTCAGGACATTTGTTGATGCTAAAGAATGTGTTTGGATTCGGAGAGGGAGACAGTATCCTTTTTGATTTGTTCCTGAAGCTTGCCACGATAGCAGTTATTGTATTTGTATTCAGGAAAGATATATTGAGGATGGTTAAGCTTGAGAGTGATATCTACTGCAGGCTGGCGCTACTTATTCTTACGGCGACAGTATCGACAGGCATTGTGGGATTGGGATGTAGAAGTTTTGCGGGTTATGCGGCCGGTACGGTTTTCTTTCCGGGAATATTTATGATCATAACAGGAGTCATGCTCTTTATAACAGATGGTATTAAAAAAGGAGAAGTAAAAATATCGGATGCCGGATTTTTTGAAGCAGTGGTTATAGGAGGAGTTCAGGGCTTATCGGCTCTTCCGGGACTGTCAAGATGCGGAATGGTCATTACAGTCTGTCTGCTGTTTGGATTTGACAGAAAGCTAACATGGAGATTTTCATTTCTGTGCGCCATACCATCGCTCTTAGGAGCAGTAATACTTGATATTATAGACCTTGCAAGGCTCGGTGCGGCGGATGTAGCGAACACAGGATGGTACATATTGGCATCAGTTTTTGCGATGCTCACAGGCTATATAGGACTTGTGATTCTGAATCAGATATTAAAAAGAAGACGTTTCCGCATTCTTTCTGTTTATTGTCTGGCACTTGGAGGCTTTATGCTTGCCTCTATGATTGTAATGTGATATTGGAAGAACATGGCAGGATTGTATAGTTGTATTATGTCAGATACAGATATCGGGCATTATGCGATTATCTAAGTATAATTTATGAAATAGAGGTAACAATAATGGCTTCATCAAAGCAGGCAGCAGTTGCAAAGAAGAGGACAGCACAGTCGTCTAAGACCACTAATGCAAAGTCGGCTGGAGCGAAAGGGACAAGGACAACAACATCACGTCCGCGTTCGACATCAGCAAGGAAGAAAAAGAAGAAGGTTAACAGCGCGGCATTTAATGAGGCGGCTCTGTTTATAGCACTGGCAGTGGCACTTATTTTGTTTATCAGCAATTTTGGGCTTGCAGGAAAAGTCGGCATATTTTTTGCCGCATTACAATTTGGAACCTTCGGAATCTTAGCATATATATTTCCGGTAGCGCTTGTGCTCGGCACGGTGATTATGCTGAGAAAGGGAAAGAACAGCGGCGTTGCGAGAGTTAAATTTGTCACAGCATTTATCGGAGCAATGTTCGTGTGTGCATTCATAGAGATGATAAACGGCGGATATACGAAGATTGAAAAGCTCTCTGAATATTATAATTTTACTGCACCTGTAAAAAAAGGCGGCGGAATTATCGGCGGAGCGGTATGTTCTTTTCTGACACCGGCAGTTGGTAAAGTCGGAGCATATATAATAATAATCGTTTTTTTGATAATTGCTATACTTATTATTTCCGAGCGCTCTATCATAAGAGGTCTGACAAGCGGAAGCAGGAAAGTTATTACCGGTGCCAAGGATGATATAAATGAATATAAAGAGGAATCCGAGAAGAAGAGGGCACTAAGGCAGGAACAGAGAGAAAAAAAAGAGCAGGAACAGAAACAGCGCAGGCGGTTTGACCAGAAAGTCAGCGGTGTGGATTTATCGATAGAGATTCCAAGAGAGCACAAAAGAACAGATATTTTAGGGCCGAATACGCCGCAGCTGGAAGAAAAAAATACACATGTTGACAATGTGTCGGCATCAGAAGGCATAGCAGGAGCCGAAGTGAAGGAGCTGTTCCAGAATGATAAGTATTCAGAGAATATCATAGAGATAGAACCTGAGAATGCAGCAGACAAAAGTATTTTTAATAATACAGGCAGTGTATTAAGGCATGATGCTGCCAAAAAGAATAAGCTTAAAAAGAATCAGAATGTCGATATTGACGATGATCCGGATGACGAGTTATTTTCAAGAAAATATAATGAGCAGGTGATGACAGACACACCGGTTGATATTGATGACAGCGCTGACAGCAGTTATAGCAATAATATTGATGAAGCTATAGTAAATGATGATGACTATAATATGACGGACTACTCACAGTCATCTGATGACATATTCCATAATACAGCTTATGATGATAACAGTGATGATTTTACATATGGTGAACATCTTCAGGAACTGCCGGAGGATGACAGCATGAATCAGTGGCAGCGTCAGGAGGATATAGATGCTGCCGGCAGGTCAGTGCTTGAAAGTATACAAAAAGATGTGACTAAGAGAGCAGACAACGAAAAAGCTGAGTCACAAACTAGAGCATCGTATAGCACCTCAGCATCAAGAACAAATTCTGAATCTGAAAAGACTATGGAACAGGTTGATGCTGAGATAGGTGAAGAGGTGCGACAGTCCGAACAGCTGAGTGAGGAAAATGTTGAAAAGCCTTATGAGTTCCCTCCAGTGGAGCTGCTTCACAGAGGTTCGTCATCGAGCTCGACTTCTAATAAGGAGTTAAGGGAGACGGCGATGAAGCTTCAGCAGACATTGTCAAATTTTGGCGTGAGAGTTACAGTGTCGGATGTGAGCTGTGGACCTGCTGTCACAAGATATGAGATTCAGCCTGAGCAGGGGGTTAAAGTAAGCCGTATTGTCTCACTTGCTGACGATATCAAATTGAACCTTGCCGCTTCTGACATAAGAATAGAGGCACCTATACCGGGAAAGGCTGCTGTAGGAATAGAAGTTCCGAATAAGGAGACATCAGGTGTGACATTAAGGGAGCTTATAGAGAGCAAGGCTTTTGAGAATAGCGAATCACCGATTGCATTTGGTGTCGGAAAAGATATCGCAGGACAGGTTGTTGTTGCAGATATCGCAAAGATGCCTCATGTGCTTATAGCAGGAGCGACAGGTTCAGGAAAATCAGTATGTATCAATACAATTATAATGAGTATTCTCTATAGAGCTAAGCCATCGGAAGTTAAGATGATAATGATAGACCCTAAGGTGGTCGAGCTGAGTATATATAATGGAATACCACATCTTATGATTCCTGTTGTGACTGACTCTAAGAAGGCTGCCGGAGCACTCAACTGGGCAGTTGCAGAAATGGATGAGCGTTATAAGAAATTCGCACAGGCGGGTGTTCGCGATTTAAATGGTTATAATGCCAAGGTTGAGCAGTTAAAAGACATCGAATCGGAGAACAAGCCGACAAAGCTTCCACAGATTGTAATTATAATAGATGAGCTTGCAGACCTCATGATGATTGCAAAGAATGAGGTGGAGGATGCGATAGTGCGTCTTGCACAGCTTGCAAGAGCGGCAGGAATACATCTTGTAATAGCAACACAGAGACCTTCTGTGGATGTAATTACAGGACTTATCAAAGCGAATGTTCCGTCAAGAATAGCTTTCGCTGTGTCATCAGGTGTTGACTCAAGAACAATTCTTGATATGGTAGGAGCTGAGAAGCTTCTAGGAAAAGGTGATATGTTATTTTCTCCGGCAGGATATCCTAAGCCGGCGAGAATACAGGGAGCGTTTGTATCGGATGATGAAGTAAGTGCGGTAGTTGAATTTTTAAAAGCTAATTGCAGTGAAGCCGGAGGCTATCATGAAGATATAGCCCAGAAGATTAACAATCCTGCTTTTGCGGAGAGCCAGGCATTTGGCAGTGAATATGATGATTACTTTGCTGAGGCAGGCAGGTATCTTATTGAGAAGGGGAAAGGCTCTGTAAGCATACTACAAAGAGTATACCGCATAGGATTTAACCGGGCTGCAAGAATCATGGATCAGCTTGAGGAGGCAGGAGTTATGGGACCGGAGGAAGGAACTAAGCCAAGGAAGGTTCTTATGACAATGGATGAATTTGAAGAGTTATTAAAAAACTCTGAAAATAAATAATGAAAACATTACATAGTGAGAAGGAGAATACACATGAAGAGTGATATTGAAATCGCACAGAGCGCCAATATGCGTCCTATTAAGGAAATTGCAGCTAATTTTGGAATAGCGGAGGATGACCTTGAGCTTTATGGCAAGTATAAGACAAAGCTTTCCGATGAATACCTTAAAAGTATCGAGAGAAATGACAACGGTAAGCTTATTCTTGTCACTGCAATAAATCCGACTCCGGCAGGTGAGGGCAAGACAACGATAAGTATAGGACTTGCTGATGCACTTAACAGACTTGGAAAGAAGACTATGGTGGCACTCAGAGAGCCTTCACTCGGCCCTTGCTTTGGTGTAAAGGGTGGTGCAGCAGGAGGCGGTTACGCACAGGTTGTGCCTATGGAGGAACTTAATCTTCATTTTACAGGTGATTTTCATGCTATCACTTCGGCAAATAATCTTCTTGCAGCTATGCTTGATAATCATATTCAGCAGGGCAATGCTCTTCAGATTGACACAAGACAGATTGTATGGAAAAGATGCCTTGATATGAATGACAGAGTGTTAAGAAATGTTGTTGTCGGACTGGGTGCTAAGGCGGACGGATTTGTGAGAGAGGATCATTTTGTTATCACTGTCGCAACCGAGATAATGGCTATTCTCTGTCTTGCCAATGATATGGATGACTTAAAAGAGAGGCTTGGAAAGATAATCGTTGCATATAATTATGCAGGTGAGCCTGTAACAGCAGCTGATTTAAAGGCAGTTGGAGCTATGGCAGCGCTCTTAAAGGATGCGATTAAGCCTAATATGATACAGACACTTGAAGGAACACCGGCGCTTGTGCATGGTGGACCGTTTGCCAATATCGCACATGGCTGCAACAGCGTGAGAGCAACTAAGGCAGCTCTTAAAATGGCGGATTATGTTGTGACTGAGGCTGGCTTTGGCGCAGATCTCGGAGCAGAGAAGTTCATGGATATTAAGTGCCGTAAGGCAGGTATTGCACCTGATGCGGTTGTTATTCTTGCCACAGTAAAAGCTCTTAAGTACAATGGCGGTGTCAAGAAGGATGAACTTGCAGCTCCTAACCTTGAAGCTGTAAAGAAGGGTATTGCCAATCTTGACAAACATATTGAAAACCTTCATGCGTTTGGTGTGCCGGTTGTCGTTACATTGAATTCATTCCTCACTGACACACAGGAGGAGTACGAATTTATAAAGAAACACTGCGAGGATATGGGCTGTGAATTTGCTCTTGCAAGAGTATGGGCAGAAGGTGGCAAGGGCGGTGAGGAGCTTGCTAAAAATGTTATAAAGACTATTGAGAACAAGAAGAGCGAGCTTAAGTTCACATATGAGCTTGATGCTCCGTTAAAGGATAAGATTGAAGCTATCGCTAAGAAGATTTATGGAGCTGGCTCAGTATCCTATTCGTCAGAAGCATCAAGAATGTTAAAGAAGCTTGAGAAGATGGGATATGGAAATCTTCCTGTATGTATGGCAAAGAACCAGTATTCGCTCTCAGATGATCCTAATGCACTGGGTCGTCCTGAAGGCTTTAATGTAAATATCCGTGAAGTATATGTAAGCGCAGGTGCAGGCTTTGTTGTTGCAATAACAGGAACAGTTATGACAATGCCGGGACTTCCTAAGGTTCCTGCTGCTGAGAATATTGATGTTGTTGATGATAAGATTGTCGGATTGTTCTAAAAATAAACCAGTTAAGTGAGGAATTAACTTATTATGAAAGATTTTTGTGTCAGAGATATAGTCTGTGCCACCGGCGGAAGGCTGTTGTGCGGTGATGATAATACAGAGATTACGAATTTTGCTACTAATTCAAGTAAAGCAGAGCCGGGATTTATGTTCGCACCTATAGTAGGGGAGAGAGTTGACGGACATAAGTACATTGAGAGTGCTTTTGAGTGTGGGGCATCGGCGGCTCTGACACAAAGCTGTGAAGCTGTAGATGCACTGATTTTAGGATGGAAAGAAAAGGGCATTGCAGCAAACCCGATAGTGCTTGTTGATGACTCAGTGAGAGCTATGCAGTTAGCTGCAAGAGAGTATGAGAGCAGGTTAAGCCTCAAAAAAGTAGGTGTAACAGGAAGTGTCGGCAAGACAACAACCAAGGAGATGATAGCCTGTGCTTTGTCCGGTGGGCTTAAAGTATTTAAGACAGCAGGCAATGCCAACAGTCAGATAGGTGTCCCTGTCACGCTTATGAATATTGCCCCTGATGATGAAGCCGCGGTTATCGAGATGGGAATGAGCGAGAAAGGTGAGATGGAGCGTCTTGCGACATTGTTATCCTTAAATGCGGCTGTAATGACTAATATCGGTGTCAGCCATATAGAACAGCTTGGTTCACAGGAAAATATACTGCGTGAAAAGTGGCATATAACGGATGCACTCGTCAGCGGAGGGTGTATCTTCCTTAACGGAGATGATGCGCTTTTAAAGGAACGTGCTAAGCAATGCAAGGATGACTACGCTTCCGTATTCGGCTCTGATGACAACAGAAAGCTTAGTGTGGTAACATTCGGTCATGATGAAGGCTGTGATTACAGGGCGGAGAATGTGTTTGCGGATGAGAATGGTGTCGTATTTGATATGGTTCATGGAAGTATCAGGATGCCTGTAAAGCTTAAGGTACTTGGAAGCCACAATGTCAACAATGCACTTGTTGCTCTAGCTGTTGCACAATATTTCGGTGTTGAACTTAAGATGGCAGTGGCAGCACTTGGGCAATATACAGGTGTGGCTATGAGACAACAGATTACGAAAAAGGATGGAGTTATCTATATAGATGATTCCTATAATGCAAGCCCTGACTCAATGAAGGCAGGACTTAGTGTTCTGAGCCAGATGCCGGCGGAGCATAGAATTGCCGTTCTTGCAGATATGCTTGAGCTTGGTGAGAATACCAGAGAGTATCACAGACTGGTAGGAGAATATGCAGGACAGAGCAATGTCGATGAATTGCTTTTGTACGGTGAGCTTGCAGCATATATCGGCTATGGTGCAGAACAGTATGTAAAGAACATAAGACATTTTGACACGCTTGACGATATAAAGGAATACCTGAAAAATACATTAAAACCCAACATGGCAGTGTTGTTTAAGGGTTCAAGAGGCATGAAGCTTAATGAGGTTGTCGATGCACTTATAAGCTGATAATGCGGTAATTGCAAACATGTTTATTGTTCACAATGTTTGATTAATAAAAGCAACGTATTTAAGGAGAACTGACATGATATTAAAGGAATTGATTTCAGAGCTTGATTACACACTGTACAATGGGGATGAGAATGTTGAGATTACAGAGCTTGTATGTGATTCGAGAAAGATTGTAAAGGGCTGTATTTTTGTCTGCATAAAAGGAACTGTATTTGACGGACATACATTTATTGACGAAGCAATCAAGCAGGGAGCGGCTGCAATTATAACAGAAGATGAGGTTGAGATTACTCAGAACCGTAAGAATACAACGTTTATTGCAGCAGCGGATTGCAGAAATACGCTTGCACTTGTGTCGGCAGCATATTTTGGACACCCTTCTAAGAGATTGTTCACAATAGGAATTACAGGGACAAAGGGAAAGACAACGACAGCATTTATGGTTCGCGAGATACTTGAAAGATGCGGCTATAAAACAGGCCTTATCGGTACAATCGAGATAATAACAGGTTCAAGACATATAGAATCTGCTAATACTACACCGGAATCATATGATGTCCAGAGGTATTTTAAGGAGATGGCTGATAATGGCTGCAAATGTGTTGTAATGGAAGTCTCTTCACAGGCTCTTATGATGAAGAGATGTGCAGGAATCACATTTGATATAGGCGTGTTTACCAACCTTGAACCTGACCATATAGGACCGAATGAACATGCAAGCTTTGAAGATTATATGCATTGCAAGGGACTTTTGTTTAAGCAGTGTAAGATAGGCATAGTCAATTTTGATGATGAGCATACAAATAAGGTGCTAGAAGGACACACATGCTCAGTTGAGACATATGGACTTAATGAGGGTGCCAATCTTAGAGCCGTGAATATTCAGTATGTTCACGAACCGGGACATATCAGCACAGAGTATGATATAGAAGGTGAGAAGCTTCATATTAAGCTTTCGCTGCCGGGAAAATTCAGTGTATATAATTCCATGTGCGCAGTGGCAGTTACAAGACATCTTGATGTGGATGAAGAGAAGCTTAAGGAAGCACTTCTTACTGTTGCTGTTAAAGGAAGAGTTGAGCCGGTGAAAGTCTCGGATAAATTCATACTTATGATTGATTATGCACACAATGCTATGAGCCTTAAGAGCATTTTAGAGACATTAAGAGAGTACAATCCTAAGAGACTTGTCAGTGTATTTGGCTGTGGAGGAAACCGTTCAAAGCTACGCCGTTATGAGATGGGTGAAGTATCGGGTAAGCTTGCCGATTTCACGATTATCACTTCTGACAATCCAAGATTTGAGGAACCGCTTGATATTATTGCTGATATAAGAAGCAGCATTGAAAAGACCGGCGGAGACTTTATAGAGATTCCCGACCGCAAGGAGGCTATCCGCTATGCGATAGAGCATGGCAGGGAGGGCGACATAATCGTGCTTGCCGGCAAGGGACATGAGGATTATCAGGAAATTAAGGGTGTAAAATATCCTATGGATGAGAGAGTGCTTATAAAGGAAGTGCTTGAGGAATTAAAATGTGGTTCGCAGATATCATAGTTGATATTTCTATTGATAAACTTGATAAGACTTTCGAGTACATTCTTCCGGATGAGTTTTTAGGGAGTGTTGAGATAGGTTCACAGGTCAATGTGCCGTTTGGAAAAAGAAGGATAACGGGATATGTGGTTAATATCACAGATGAGCCGGAATTCGATGTGAGCAGGATGAAACCTGTTGAATCACTTGTCAAAAATTCAGTCTCCATTGACGGACGTATGATAAAGCTTGCCTATTGGATGAAGCATAACTATGGCTCAACCATAAATCAGGCGCTCAAAACAGTACTTCCGGTTAAGGAGACCGTAAAAGAAAAAAAGCAGAGTATTATTTCTCTCTCAAAGGAGTATATAAGTGACAGTGATAAGCTTAACAGCTTTCTTTGTGAGTGCGAGAGAAAGCATTATGCGGCAAAGCATCGGCTTGTGAGTACACTGTTTGAGGATGGTGAGCTTGATGAAGGCATGATTAAATCTAAGCTTAATATATCGCCATCGACAATCACGACGCTGATAAAGCAGGGCATTATTGTAAAGACAGATAACCTTATATATCGCAATCCGATTAACAGAGAGTATTCACATACAGCTAAATGCCGGCTTAATCCTGAGCAGAGCTATGTGGTAAATTCCATTATAGAGGATTATGACAGCCAAAAGAGAGAAACATATCTGCTAAAAGGTGTTACCGGAAGCGGTAAGACGGAAGTGTATTTAGAGATAATCGAGCATGTGCTTTCAATGGATAAGCAGGTTATAATGCTCATTCCGGAGATTGCGCTTACTTACCAGACGGTAATGCGTTTTTACAGACGTTTCGGAGGAGTGGTTTCAATACTCAATTCAAGAATGTCAAAGGGAGAGCGTTATGACCAGTATCTGCGCGCAAAAAGGGGAGAGATAAAGATTATGATTGGTCCTCGCTCAGCTCTGTTCACACCGTTTGACAAGCTTGGACTTATTGTGATAGATGAGGAGCATGAGGGCGCATATAAGAGCGATTCTGTGCCAAAATACCATGCAAGGGAGACTGCCATAGAACTGGCTGCGATGTGCAATGCTTCAGTGCTGCTTGGTTCGGCGACACCCTCCGTGGATGCGTATTATAAGGCACAGAGAGGAGAATATAAGCTCTTTGTGCTTAATAACAGGGCGGGAGAGAGTATTCTTCCTGAGATAGAGACAGTGGATTTGCGTGAAGAATTAAAGTGCGGAAACAAATCGATATTCAGCAGAAGACTTAAAAAGCTTATGGATGAACGGCTTGCAAATAAAGAGCAGATTATGCTCTTTTTAAATAGGAGAGGGTATGTAGGATTTATTAATTGCAGGGAGTGTGGACATGTGATAAAATGTCCTCATTGCGATATCGCTCTTACAGCACATAATAATGGCAGGCTTGTGTGTCATTATTGCGGATACAGTGAGCCTGATAAGAAGCTCTGCCCGAAATGCGGGTCGAAGTATATAGGAGGCTTTAAGGTAGGAACGGAAAAGATTGAGCAGGCTGTCAGAGAAACCTTTCCGGCAGCGCGTGTCCTTAGGATGGACTTTGATACAACTAAGGGAAAAGAAGGGCATGAGAAGATACTCGAAGAATTTGCGAGCGGCAATGCAGATATACTTGTCGGTACGCAGATGATAGTTAAAGGACATGATTTTCCAAATGTGACTCTCATGGGAATACTGCTTGCGGATTTATCGCTGTATTCATCGGACTTTAGAGCACAGGAGAGAACCTTTGAGCTGCTTACTCAGGCGGCAGGAAGAGCAGGGAGAGGCACAAAGAGAGGAAATGTCATTATCCAATCCTATGCCCCGTCACATTACAGTATACAGAGCGCTGTAAAGCATGATTATGAAGGCTTTTACGAGCAGGAGATAATGTACAGGGCGCTTATGGATTATCCGCCTGTATCGAACTTGCTGACAGTGACAGTCTCATCAAAGCATGAGCCGCTTGCAAATGATGCCATAGTATGGCTTTTAAATGCGGCGACGAAGGAAATCGAAAAAATTTATGGCGGTACAGATTGTGAAGTGCCGCAGGTGATAGGCCCTTCGAGAGCCGCAGTTTATAAACTTAATGATATTTTTTCAGTTCTTTTATTTTTTAAACATAAACAGTACACAGTTCTGACACAGATTAAGGATATATTAGAAAAATATATAAGGGAACATGAGCAGGACTTTAAGATGGTGAGTGTACAGTTTGATTTTAATCAATAAACAAATTAATTCTAAGAAAAGAGGAAAATAAAATGGCACTTAGACAGATTAGAACAATCGGAGACCCTTGTCTTAATAAGGTGTGTAAGAAGGTAGACGAGGTCAACGAGCGTACACTTACACTTATTGATGATATGCTCGATACAATGTATGATGCTGATGGTGTAGGCCTTGCGGCACCACAGGTCGGAGTTTTAAAGAGAATAGTTGTAATTGATGTCGGAGACGGTCCGATTGTAATGATCAATCCGGAGATTCTTGAGACAAGCGGAAGCCAGACAGGAAGCGAGGGCTGTTTAAGCGTTCCGGGTAAGGCAGGAAATGTCACAAGACCTAATTATGTCAAGGCTAAGGCTTATGATGAGGAGATGAACGAGTATACTATAGAGGGCGAAGAACTTCTTGCTCGTGCTATCTGCCATGAACTTGCACATCTTGACGGTCATCTTTATACGGAACTCGTTGAAGGTGAGCTTGTCGATACAGAGTCAGCGCAGGACAACAAAAAGAAGAAGCATAAGAAATAGAAGAGGAGATTTTAGATGAGAGTAGTCTTTATGGGAACACCGGATTTCGCGGTGGGTACTCTGAAGGAGCTGCTTTTGGCAGGACATGAAGTGGCAGCAGTTGTCACACAGCCGGACAAGCCTAAAGGCAGAGGAAAAGAACTTTTGATGACACCTGTTAAGGTTGAGGCATTGGCACATGGAATACCTGTATATCAGCCTGAGAAGATAAGGAAGAATGAAGAATTTTTAGATGAGCTTAAAAGAATCAATCCGGATGTAATAGTTGTAGTTGCATTTGGCCAGATTCTTCCGGTGAGTGTTCTGACACTTCCAAAGTATGGCTGTGTCAATGTACATGCTTCACTTCTTCCTATGTACCGAGGTGCAGCACCTTTGCAGTGGGTTATTATAAACGGTGAGAAGGTGAGCGGAGTCACGACCATGCAGATGGACAAGGGGCTTGATACAGGTGACATGCTCTTAAAGGAAGAAGTAGAGATTGAACCTAAAGAGACTTATGGGTCATACCATGACAAGTTAGCGGTTGTCGGAGCTAAGCTTCTTATAAAGACACTTGAAGGATTAGAGGCCGGCACAATCGTACCTGTTAAGCAGGAAGGTAATACCTGCTATGCTTCGATGATAGATAAGAGCCTTGGAAATCTCGATTTTACAAGACCTGCGATAGAGCTTGAAAGACTTATGAGAGGATTAGACCCGGCACCGGCTGCTCATACGTTCATCGATGGAAAGATGTTAAAGCTTTTCGGTGCAGATGTTGTTGATGCTGATAAGGAATACAGTGTATCTGAATGCGGAATAATAACCAATATAACTAAAAACACTTTTGACATAACAACCGGCTTAGGTGTGCTAAGAATAAATGAAGTCCAGCTTGAAGGAAAGAAGCGCATGGACGCAGCATCGTTCCTGCGCGGCTATAAGCTTTCGGATGGGACAGCACTCAAAATGACAAGATAGTGTTGTCAGCTTAAAAGGTTTTATATAAAAATATTTCATGGAAAGGATGATATATATGGCATTAGCTTACTATTCATATGGTTATGGCTATGACCCGACGTGGTTTTTGCTCATAATCACAGGTATTATTGCGATAGTTGCCCAGATTCGTGTCTCGTCAAGCTTTTCAAAATACAGTAAGGTTCAGAGCCGCACCGGACTTACAGGTGCAGAGGCTGCGGAGCGTATACTTCACTCAAAAGGAATATATGATGTGAGAATACAGCATATAGCAGGAAGTCTTACGGATAACTACAATCCGACGAACAAGACACTCAACTTATCTGACGCAACTTACAATTCACGTTCTGTTGCGGCGATAGGTGTTGCAGCACATGAGTGTGGTCATGCAATACAGCATGATGAGGGATATTCATTTCTGAAATTCAGGACGATGCTTTTCCCTATAGCCAGCTTTGGCTCGCAGTTCTCATTTATTCTTATTCTGCTTGGACTTTTCTTTGGTTCATTCAGTGTGCTCATTGATATAGGCATTATACTTTTCTCGTTTGCGGTACTTTTTCAGATTGTGACGCTTCCTGTAGAGTTCAATGCTTCATCAAGGGCACTCACACTGTTAGCTGACAATGGCATACTTTACGATGGTGAAGTTGAACAGACAAAGAAGGTTCTTAGTGCGGCTGCGGTGACTTATGTGGCAAGTGCTGCAACAGCCATTATCCAGCTTGCAAGATTACTTATGCTGAGAGGAAGAAGTCGTGACTAATACGATAAATGAAAGAGAAATCGCCCTTGATATTCTTATGGAAGTGAATGAGAAGGAGCAGTATATACATGTCCTGTTAAATGACGCACTCCGCAAATATCAATATCTTGAGAAGAACGAGAGGGCATTTATCTCAAGACTTGTAAAAGGAACAATGGAACGCAGACTGACACTTGATTATGTGATTAATCAAGTGTCTTCTGTGCGTGTTAATAAGATGAAGCCGCTCATAAGAAATCTCATGCGCATGAGCGTCTATCAGATGATGTATATGGAGCAGGTTCCGGTGAGTGCGGTATGCAATGAGGCCGTGAAGCTTGCAAAGAAGAGAAAATTCACAAATTTAAGCGGCTTTGTAAATGGTGTTCTGAGGAATATAAGCAGACAGCTCCCACAGATTAAGCTGCCGGATGATTTAAGCATAAAATATTCTGTTCCGCAGGAGCTTGTTGGCATGCTAGAAGCTTCCTATGGCAGGGAGATGACGGAGCTTATTTTAGAAAGCTTTTTAAAGGAAAAAAAAGTATCGGCTATTACAAATACAGTTAAAATAACGAAGAAGGAATTGGTAAACCTGCTGAAATCACAGGGCATAACAGTTGAAGATGCGCCATATGTTGAAGATGCGTTTATATTGTTGGATTATAATTATCTTGACGATATTGAGGAGTTCTCAGCCGGTATGTTCCAGATACAGGACATAAGCAGTATGCTTGCCGGAGTGATAGCATCTCCGGCTAAAGACAGCACAGTGCTTGATGTATGTGCCGCACCCGGAGGTAAGAGCATATTTGCAGCACTTATGATGTCCGGCACAGGCCATGTCATATCAAGAGATGTCTCTGAGAGAAAAACAGGGCAGATAGAAGAGAATGTGGAAAGATTAGGGCTTTCTAATATAGATGTCGAGGTTTCCGATGCAGCGGTGCATAACATAGAGGATGAAGATATGGCTGATATGCTTATAGCTGATTTGCCATGTTCAGGTATTGGAATAATAGGAAGAAAGCCCGACATAAAATATAATGTAAGCCGGGACAAAATTGACGGTATTATACAGCTGCAAAGAAAAATTTTAGATTCAATATACAGTGATGTAAAGCATGGAGGATATATAGTCTATTCCACATGTACATTAAATTCTCAGGAAAATGAGGAGAATGTACGATATATTAAGAGTAAAGGCTTTGAGGCGGTTGATATAACAGCTTCTCTTCCGGAAAAGCTTATAGATGATGCGAAAAGAGCAGGAAAGCATTATTATGACAAATTGATAAAGGATGCTGCTGATGGAATGCTCACATTGATTCCGGGAGTTTATGAATGTGATGGCTTTTTTGTGGCAAAGCTTAAGAGGATATAGTAAGTCCTGCTTACCATATAGTAAAATCAGGAGGAGAGATAATGGATAACAGCATAATGGAGGATGGTCTTAAGCTTCCTTATGATGATATAAAATCACTCACGAAGGAGGAGCTTATCAAGCTCATCGGGGCACTTGGTGAGAAAAAATTCAGGGCAGAGCAGGTATATGACTGGATTCATAAAAAGCTGGTTACGGATTATGATGATATGAAGAATGTTCCGAAGCTTTTGAAGGAAAAGCTTGCGAACATAAGCCCGATTACAACGGTTACACAGGTAGATAAGCAGGTATCTGCTATTGATGGGACAGCAAAATATCTTTTTAAACTTTCAGATGGCAATCTGATAGAGAGTGTTCTTATGAGATATCGTTTCGGCAATTCGGTATGTATTTCATCGCAGGCAGGCTGCCGCATGGGATGCAGATTCTGTGCATCAACACTCAATGGACTTTCTAGGAGCCTGCTTCCGTCAGAGATGCTCGACCAGATATACAGGATACAATCTGATACAGGGGAGAGAGTGTCGCATGTCGTAATTATGGGAACAGGCGAGCCGTTTGATAATTATGATAATGTGAGAAGGTTTGTTACATTGTTAACAGATGAGAATGGTATTAATATCGGAGCCAGAAACCTGACGATATCAACATGCGGAATTGTGCCGAGAATCAGGCAGTTTGCAGATGAACAGCTTCAGGTTAATCTTGCAATTTCGTTACATGCACCGAATGATGAATTGAGAAAGACATTGATGCCTGTAGCAAATAAGTATTCTATCGAAGAGCTTATAGATGCGTGCAGGTATTATGTTAATAAGACATCGAGAAGAATTACATACGAGTACAGTCTTGTAAAGGGTGTCAATGATGGCAGGGAGCAGGCTATGGAGCTTATAAGCCTTATAAAAGGCATGAACTGTCATGTCAATCTGATTCCTGTCAATCCGATTAAGGAGAGAGATTTTAAGCAGACTGAAGTAGCACAGGTTAGCAATTTTAAAAATCTTCTTGAAAAAAATGGGATTGCATGTACAATAAGAAGAGAGATGGGAAGAGATATTGACGGAGCTTGCGGACAATTACGCAAGAGTCATTTAGATGAAGATAACGCAATGTAAGTCTTGCGTGGAGGAATGCAATGAGGGCATATGCAGCTACAGATGTAGGCAGAGTAAGAAAGGTCAACCAGGATTACATCTTTTGCAGTATGAGACCGGTAGGTAAGCTCCCGAATCTGTTTATCGTGGCAGATGGAATGGGAGGTCATAAAGCAGGTGATCTGGCTTCGCGTTATACCGTGGAGACCTTGATAGAAAATATTAAAAATTCACATTCAGACAATCCGATTACTATTATAAATGATGCGATAGTGAATGCCAATACGCGTCTGCTTGAAAAAGCGGAAGAGTCGGAGGATTACACAGGGATGGGAACCACACTGGTCGTATGTACGATTATCGGGGAATCGATGTATGTTGCCAATGTAGGTGACAGCAGATTGTATCTGTATGATGAGAAGCTTTCGCAGATAACAAGAGATCATTCTCTTGTTGAGGAGATGGTAGCACTTGGGAAGCTCAATCGCGATGAAGCGCGCAAGCACAAGAGAAAGAATGTGATTACACGAGCCATAGGCGGCGGTAAGGAGGTTATGGCAGACTTCTTTGAGGCAGAATTGACAGCCGGCAACAGGATTGTCATGTGTTCTGACGGATTAAGCAATATGGTGGATGACGGGGAAATCGAACAGGTTTTGTCATCAGATTTATCTATTGAAGACAAGACAAGAAAGCTTATAGATAGGGCGAATGAGAACGGCGGCATGGATAATATAGCAGTTGTCATTGTGGAGCTCTAGTAGGAGGGAATATGTTAAAGCCAGGAATGTTTATTGCAGACAGATATGAAGTTCTCGGAAAAATAGGTTCCGGTGGAATGTCAGATGTCTATAAAGCAAAGGATCATAAGTTGAACAGAAATGTTGCGATAAAGGTTTTGAAGCCGGAGTTCAGTGAAGACAGATCCTTTGTGACAAAATTCCGCGTGGAGGCGCAGTCAGCAGCAGGACTTATACACGCAAATATAGTAAATGTGTACGATGTCGGTGACGAGGACGGAGTATATTACATTGTAATGGAGCTTGTTGAGGGAATTACACTCAAGAAGTATATAGAGAAAAAAGGCAGACTCGGAGTAAGAGAGGCTGTAAGCATTGCAATTCAGGTGGCACAGGGCATTGAGGCGGCACACAATCATCACATTGTACACCGCGATATCAAGCCCCAGAATATTATCATATCAAAAGAAGGCAAAGTAAAGGTCACTGATTTTGGTATTGCGCGTGCTGCTTCTTCTAACACAATTAATTCCAATGCGATGGGTTCGGTTCATTATATATCGCCGGAGCAGGCAAGAGGCGGATACAGCGATGAGAAGAGTGATATCTATTCATTTGGTATTATGCTCTATGAGATGCTTACGGGAAGAGTGCCATTTGAAGGAGATACCACTGTATCTGTCGCACTTCAGCATATTCAGGATGACATTGTCTCACCGGCACAGCTTGTTCCGGGGATACCTGTCAGCGTTGAGAAGATAGTGCTTAAGTGTACGCAAAAGAGAACGGAGAGACGTTATCAGAATATGTCTGATCTTATAGCCGACTTAAAGCATTCACTTGTGGCGCCGGATGAAGATTTTGTTGTCACAAGACCGGTAGCAAGTAACGGTCCGACTAAGATGATAACCGAGGATGAGCTTGACAGGATTCATCAGATGTCTTCAATCAAATCGACTAATATGACAAGCAAAAGAAGAGATGATGATTACGATGATTACTCCGAAGACAATGATGACAGTGATGAAGATATAAGCGATAATCGTGACCTAGATGACGATTATGAGGATTACGATAAGAATGAAAAGGGAGAAAATTCCACGGTTGATAAGGTTATAACGGCACTTGGAATTTCTGTGGCTGTTATAATTGTCATAATCACAATCTTCATTATTTTTAAGATGGTTTCGGTTCTTTCGGGAAGCGGAAATCAGGGAAATACTAACCAGACGACGACACAGTCGACACAGGATGGCGATGGCAGAGTTGAAGTACCTCTTGTGACAGGATACACATATGAGCAAGCGCAGACAATGCTTAACAGTGTAAATCTCGGAGTTAAGCTCACTTATGACAATTCCTCATACGATACCGGCATGGTAATAGAGCAGAATGTTACAGCCGGAAGTTTAGTAAAGGAGCATACTACGATTGTTCTCACAGTCAGCAGTGGTCCGGAATCATTTTCAATGATTAATGTGGATGGTCTGACGGAGGATTATGCAACGCAGGCGCTCACCGAACTTGGGCTTAAGGTTAAGACAGAGTATATTGAGAGCTCAGAAGTCGAGCAGTTTCATGTTGTAAGTTCTACACCGAAGCATCTTGCAAAAGTTAAGCAGGGCGATGAAGTAACACTCTATATCAGCATGGGTGACGGAAAAGTGTATACAGAAGTTCCGAAATTAATTGGTATGACGGAGGACGAGGCGAGAACAGCAATCGCTTCTAAGGGCTTTGAGGTAGGTACAGTTCAGCATGAAGGCAGCCAGACTGTTGAAGCCGGACGTGTAATTGCGCAGAGCGGCCCTACTGCCGGTGAGAAGGCAGCGGAAGGCTCCACAATCAATTTTGTTGTGAGCTCAGGATCGGATCCGTCAGTCAAGTATGTATATTTGTCTAAGACGGTTCTTGCGGAGGATTTGACTTCGGGTGATAATAAAGTGCCTGAGGATGCCACATTCATAAGATTGAATTTCGTGCTTGCACAGGATGGAAATGAGAGAAATATAGCTTCACAGGAGTACACTTCATATTCTGGAATGACAGAAAAGTCAATTCAGGTAAGAGAAACACTTTCCGATTTTAATAAGGGAAATGCAGAATTGAGAGTATTTGCTTATTATGTTTCACCATCATCGGAGCAGACAGTGCAGTTGTGTACCTTACAGGTAACATTGACGGAGTAACGGAAAATTATTATGAAGGGTAAGATAATCAAAGGAATTGCCGGTTTTTATTATGTTCATGTTGCCGGCATAGGGACTTATGAATGCAAGGCAAAGGGTGGTTTCAGAAATCAGAATATTAAACCTCTTGTCGGCGATAATGTTGAGATAGATATAGTGGATGAAGAAAAGCTTCTTGGAAATATAGTAGGAATACTTCCAAGAAGCAGCCAAATGATAAGACCGGCAGTTGCCAATGTAGACCAGGCATTGCTTGTATTCGCAATTTCATCGCCGGCACCTAACTTAAGACTGCTTGACAGTTTCCTTGTGATGATGGAAGGCTATGAGCTGCCGACAATAATATGCTTTAATAAGATTGATGAGGCGCAACAGCCGGAGCTTCCGAGACTTGCTGATATTTATAGAAAAAGTGGATGCGGGGTGATTTTCACAAGTACAGTTACCGGAGAGGGAATTAGGGAACTGAAAGAAATGCTTATAGGGCATACGACTGCTCTTGCAGGACCATCCGGGGTAGGTAAATCATCAATACTTAATGCACTTGTCGAAAATGTTCATATGGAGACGGGAAGTATCAGCGATAAGATAGGACGTGGAAAACACACAACCAGACATTCTGAAGTCTTTGTTCTTGAAGATGACAGTTATATTCTTGACACTCCGGGATTTACTTCACTGTCGGTCATGGTTGATGACAAAGAGAAGCTTCGTTTTTATATTCCCGAATTTGAAATGTATGAAGGAAGCTGTAGATTTGCAGGCTGTGTCCATGTGAATGAGCCGGATTGTGCAGTGAAAAAGGCGGTTGCGGAAGGCATGATAAATCAGCTTAGATATGACAGCTATGTTGACATGTATCATGAGCTGGAGAATACAAGAAAAAGATAAAAATAAAACTCATGGAGCATTACATAAGCTCCATGAGTTTTTTTACATTGTCGGAAGGACTGCCTTTAAATACGGTTGAACCGGCAACTATTATATTGGCTCCAGCATCACATATTCTGCCGATATTATCAAAGTTGACACCTCCATCGACTTCTATGTCAAAATTAAGACCGAGTTCGTCACGCAATTTAGCTGTCATTTCAAGCTTGTCTATTGAACTTTCTATAAATTTCTGACCGCCAAATCCGGGATTTACACTCATTATAAGAACCATATCAACAAGAGGCATGAATTCTTTGATAGTATCAAGCGGTGTTGAAGGATTCAATGTGATTCCGGTTTTTATTCCAAGCTCCTTTATTTTTTTCAGGGTTGCTGCAACATCCTCGCAGGCTTCAACGTGGACAGTGATTATGTCTGCACCGAGTAAGACGAATTCCTCCACATATCTGATTGGTTCTTCTATCATAAGATGAACATCAAATATTCTTTTGGTGATAGGACGTATTGATTTTATTATCGGCATTCCAAAGGAAATGCTTGGAACAAATATTCCATCCATCACGTCAATATGGATATATTCAGCTCCGGCAGCATCGATTGTCTTAATATCGCGTGCTAGGTTTCCGAAATCGGCAGATAGTATGGATGGGGATAAAATCTTCTTATATTTCATTGCAGATACTCCTTTATATATTTAGGTCATTCTGGACGGGTCTGTAAAAAAGCTCCCGCACTTCTTTAGGATTCTTAGTCTGTGCAAGAATCCACATAAGCTTTGCGACAATGGCTTCGGTTGTCATATCGTAGGCTTCCATAAGACGGTATTTCTTTTTTATAACCTGACCAACCATGTAGACGGACATGTCACTTCCTTCGTGCGGAACCTGCGTTGTCATGACAAGTGCTTTGCCGCAGGCAATCCAGTCGGCGACAGCGTCGATGAAGCTCTCATTGTCATAGCATGGAATTCCGCCTACACCGAAGCTCTCAATAACTAATCCATCGTAATGTTCTTTAAGGAATGAGAATATATCAGGGTTCATTCCGGGAACAAGGCGCAGAACAAATACCTTAGGGTCGAGGCTTGTATAGAAATCAGGACCGTTTTCGGATACCTTTTCTTCTATATAATATCTGACTCTTCTGTCACGCACTATGGCAATCTCAGGAAAGTCGATACTCTTAAATGCATTAAAGCTCTTAGTATGCGTTTTTCTTGCCCTTGTGCCAAGTATAACCTTATTGTCAAACAGGATATGGACACCGTGGGCGCGCTCATCACATGCAAATACTATTGCGTTTAGGAGATTACTTCTTGCATCGGAGTCTACAGATGCAAGAGGACGCTGTGAGCCTGTTATAACGATAGGCTTCATGCTGTTTTGAACCATATAGGAGAGGGCAGCGGCAGTATATGCCATGGTATCCGTTCCATGCGTTATTACAAAGCCGTCATATGAACTGTAATGTTCTTTCAGACACTTGACTATGGCAATCCAATGCTGGTAACAGACATTAGTGCTGTCAAGGTTAAACAGACCATATGTCGTTATAGAACATATCTCGTCCACCTCAGGAATATACTCAAGTATCTCGTCCGATGTGACAGAAGGGGTGAGTCCGTCTGAGGTTGGCGTTGAGGCTATAGTGCCGCCGGTTGTGATTAAAAAAATCCTTTTCATAGCTATCTCCTAAATTCATTAAAGCTTATACGTTAAAGCGGAAGAGAACAACATCTCCGTCCTTTACAACATAGTCTTTTCCTTCAAGACCTACAAGACCTTTTTCTTTTGCAACTGTGTAAGAGCCGCAGTCAAGTAAATCCTGATAGTTTACAACTTCAGCTCTGATAAAGCCGCGCTCAAAATCACTGTGAATCTTTCCAGCTGCTTGAGGAGCCTTTGTGCCTTTTACGATTGTCCATGCTCTTGTCTCTGTAGGACCTGCTGTGAGGTAGCTTATAAGACCGAGCAGAGAGTAGCTTGCTCTTATGAGCTTATCAAGACCTGACTCTGATAAGCCGAGGTCTGCTAAAAATTCTTTCTTGTCCGCATCGTCAAGCTCAGAGATTTCTTCCTCAATCTTAGCACATACGACAAACACTTCACTTCCTTCCGAAGCAGCAAATTCGCGTACCTTGGCAACATATTCGTTAGAAGCGGCATCATCTGCAAGGTCATCCTCGGAAACATTTGCAGCATAGATTACAGGCTTGGCTGTGAGAAGTGTATAGGAAGCAATGAGTGCTTTCTCATCGTCATCGTCCGTCTCAAAGCTGCGTGCGGATTTTCCTTCCTCAAGGTGAGCCTTGAGTCTCTTTAAAAGGTCATTCTCCTTTGCAAGTGTTTTATCGTTCATTGCGGCACGTCCTACTTTGGCAATTCTTCTCTCAAGAATGTCAATATCGGAGAATATAAGCTCAAGATTAATTGTGTCTATATCTCTTATAGGGTCAACACTTCCGTCAACGTGAACAATATTGCTGTCCTCAAAGCATCTTACTACATGCACAATAGCGTCAACCTCACGTATATGTGACAGGAACTGGTTTCCAAGTCCTTCACCCTTAGAAGCACCCTTTACAAGACCGGCAATGTCAACGAATTCGATGGCAGCAGGTGTAATCTTTGCTGAATTGTAGAGAGCGGCAAGCTTATTTAGACGCTCATCCGGAACTGTAACGATACCTACATTAGGGTCGATTGTACAGAATGGGTAATTAGCGGATTCGGCACCTGCCTTTGTAAGTGAATTGAATAGTGTACTTTTGCCGACGTTCGGCAGACCAACAATACCTAATTTCATATTGATTCCTCGTTTCTGTTAAACTTAATCATAATGTCAGCTTATGCCTTCATCATGTGATAATAACGCACAAAATGGGCATAGAAGCTTGTTTTGCACTAAATTATAGTAGCATAACAGATTAAAAAAAGCAATGCGAACTCCGAAATAAACAAGTACTTGTAATAATGGAGCAAAAGAAGTATTATTGATAGCAGGGTTAAAATAATCTGATATAAAATTTAGGATGGAGGACATTTATGAATACGACAATACGTTTTCCGCATTTGGGACTGACCCTTAATCCGGGTAAATCCTTTACGGTGTTTGGAATTGAGATTGCATATTACGGAGTGATAATTGCACTTGCAATGCTTATGGGTGCTCTAGTGGCATACCGTGAAGCGAAAAAAACAGGTCAGAAGGTTGATGATTATGTCGATTTTACTCTCTATACGCTGATAGCAGCCATTATTGGAGCGAGAATATATTATGTAGTATTCGAGTGGGATTATTATAGCGCTCATCCGCTTGAGATATTGAATCTCAGAGCAGGCGGCTTGGCGATATATGGAGGTGTGCTTGCATCTGTACTCACACTTTTTATCTTTACTAAGGTTAAAAAGCTTAAGTTCTGGCTAATGGCTGATACAGCAGTGCAGGGACTTATCATTGGACAGATTATAGGCCGATGGGGTAATTTCTTTAACAGGGAAGCATTCGGAGGATATACAGATGGACTTTTTGCAATGCAGCTTCCTGTATCTGAGGCAAAGGGAATTACACAGGAGCTTATAGAACATCTCGTCACAATAGACGGAGTAAGCTATGTTCAGGTACATCCGACATTTTTATATGAAGGAGTATGGAATCTGCTGCTGTTCATAGGCATATGTATCTACAAGCGACATAAGAAGTTTGATGGTGAGATATTGGCAATATACCTTATGGGATACGGCATCGGACGCTTCTTTATAGAAGGATTGAGAACAGACCAGCTTGTGATAAAGGCGCTCGGAGGAATAGCGGCTTCCCAGGTATTGTCGATAGTTCTCATATTGCTTGGTGCAGCGTTTGTTATATATAACAGAGTAAGCTTAAAAAAGACTAAAGCAGAACACAATAGCGAAATGTAATACAAAAATTTACGGATATAGAAGCATCGCGGAATCGTTTTAAGACGAATCTGCGATGCCTTTTTATTTTCTGACATTATTTTTCGCAACTAAAAGTATTAAAAAAATAATTATCTGGTAATTTTATCCATACAAACAGAAAATACTTGATTTTAGTATTGTAAAGGTATAAAATATCAGCATAAGTGGTGAAAAGTGGAAAGTTGTGGCGGGAAGTGGTGGAAGAGCGCCGTTTCTGCCCAAGTAATGCACAGAATAAAGGAGGTAGTGATAATAATGTTCATGGGCGAATACAGTCATTCCATAGACGCTAAGGGAAGACTGATCATGCCTGCTAAGTTCAGAGAACAGCTTGGAGATACATTTATTATCACTAAGAGTCCGGATAAATGTCTATACATATATACGAATGAGGATTGGAAATGTTTTGAGGATAAGCTTGCCACACTTCCGATAACCAACAAAGAGACGAGACAGTTTGTGAGATTCTTCCTTGCAGGAGCTGCTACGTGTGAAGTGGACAAGCAGGGAAGATTTCTTATTCCTTCAATACTTAGAAACTATGCAGAGCTTGACAAGGAAGCTATTCTTGCAGGCGCTGCAGGTAAGATTGAGATATGGAATAAGGAAAGATACTTAGCAGACCAGAAGGAATATGAGAATAATATTGATGAAATCGCAGCCAACATGGAAAAATTCGGTTTCAGCATTTAAGGAGAACAGATATGGAATTTGAACATATACCTGTGTTGCTTAATGAGACTATAGACAGCCTTGCAATTAAACCAAATGGGATATATGTAGATGGAACATTAGGGGGAGCAGGGCATTCTTATCATATATGTGAGCATTTAGGTGAGAATGGCAGACTTATAGGAATTGATCAGGATGAAGAGGCTATAGCGGCAGCAACCAAGAGATTAGAGCCTTTTATGGATAAGGTTACAATAGTCAGAAGCAATTATGTCAATATCAGAAGTGTGCTAGAGGAGCTTGGTATAAGCAGAGTGGATGGGATTCTTCTTGACATAGGTGTGTCATCACATCAGCTTGACGATGCTGACAGAGGTTTCACTTATAAGGATGATGATGCACCACTTGATATGAGGATGGATAACAGGCAGACTCTCACAGCAGAGACTGTTGTCAATGAGTATTCGGAGAGCGAATTGTTCCATATTGTAAGGGATTACGGAGAGGATCAGTTTGCCAAGAACATTGCCAAGCATATTGTACGTATGAGAAATGAGATTGGAAGAATCACTACAACAGGTCAGCTTGTGGAGGCGGTCAAGGCTGCAATTCCAATGAAATTTCGTGCGACAGGAGGACATCCGGCTAAGCAGACGTTTCAGGCGATAAGAATAGAAGTCAACAAAGAGCTTGACGTACTTAAGGATTCCATAGATGACATGATAGAGCTTTTAAACGATGGCGGAAGGCTCAGCATAATCACATTCCATTCATTAGAGGACAGAATTGTCAAGAATGGTTTTAAGAAGAATGTAGATGTATGTACATGTCCGCCTAATTTCCCTGTATGTGTATGCGGAAATAAGCCAAAGGGTGTCATCATCACCAGAAAGCCTATTGTGCCAACTGATGAAGAACTTGAGATTAATAAGAGAGCGAAGAGCTCAAAACTGAGAGTTTTTGAGAGAAGGCGGGAGGATTAAATGGCAGATATCAGAAAAAACAGAAACTATAAAACTGCATACATCAACGATAACCTTGCCCGCAAGCAAGCAGCTTACAGCGAAGCATTACCTAAGAGAAGAGAGGAAGTAAGGCAGCAGCCTGAGCATAGAGTATCACATAATACACAGAATGATAAAAACCGCGGGTTAAGTTCAAGCTTTGGCTTTGCATTTACATTTGTAATGGCGGCAGCTATGGTGGTTATATTTTTAGTGCTTGCAAAATATATCTCTCTTAATGTTGCTATGACGCAGAAATCGAGACAGATTGCAGCATTGAGAAAGGAGCTTTCAACGCTTACTATGGAAAATGACAATATAGAAATGTCAATCAATTCGTCAATAGATTATAATTATATCTATAAGGTTGCCACAGAGGAGCTTGGGATGGTCTACCCTTCACAGAATCAGATTGTGAATTATGACAGCGAAGACAGCGAGTATGTTGTCCAGTATAAGGACGTGGAGTAAATATAGTTATGAATAATAATGGAACACAGCAGCCGGAGAGAAAGGTATCCGGTAAGAAAGAGTATGCTTTTGTTCAGAAATTAAAGACAAGGAAGCTGCGACGAAAGATGAAGGTAAAACTGCTGATAGTGGCAGTTCTCGTTGTGGCAGCCTTGTCTTTGCTTACGTTTGTAATGATAAATATAAGCAGAACCAGCAAAGACAAGTACTCAAAAAAGGTTTTTGATAACCTGAAATACAAGAATGCGACAATACTTGCAAAGAGAGGCGATATAACTGACAGGACAGGGACAGTTTTAGCATATTCTAAGAAAGTGTACAATCTTATTCTTGATCCTAATACTTATTGGGAGGATGATACGGACAGGGAAGCTAACATTGAACTGCTTGCAGAGTGCTTTGACCTGGACAGGCAGGAGCTTTTGGATATATTTAACAGCTATCAGAATAAGAACTGCGCATATAAAAGAATTGTAAGATACCTCACATACGAGCAGATTACGGATTACAGGGCGGCTAAGGAGGCTGACTCTAACAAATATAACTCATCATGGCTTGAAGAGGAGTATATAAGAACATATCCGTATGATTCACTGCTTGCGTCTGTGTTAGGATATGCTACAGAGTCATCAGGTGTTATAGGCATTGAGAACTATTACAATTCATATCTTACAGGAACAAACGGAAGAGAGTATGGATATGTTGGTGAGGATTCAGACATTGAGACTACAATAAAGCCGGCGATAAACGGAAATACGGTTGTTCTCACTATAGACAGCAATATACAGAGAATTGTGGAGAATAAGATAAGGGAATTTAATGAGGCATATGGATCGAAGCATACATCAGTGATGGTTATGAATCCTAACAACGGACAGATATTGTCGATGGCTCAGTATCCGACATTTGACTTAAACAATCCAAGTGATTTGTCCGCATATTATACAGAGGAAGAGCTTGCACAGATGGACAATGAGCAGACAGTCGATGCTCTGTATGATGTATGGAACAATTATTGTGTGTCAACAATATATGAGCCGGGTTCTGTTTTTAAGGCATTTACCATTGCGAGTGGAATTGAGGAAGGCATACTTGATGGCACAGAGGAATATTACTGTGACGGGCACGAAGTTGTCATGGGAACTAAGATAAGCTGTGCGCATCCGGAAGGTCATGGAACTCTCACTGTGAGTCAGGCTCTTGAGGAGTCCTGCAATGATGCACTCATGCAGATGGCTGCAAGTATAGGCAAGGATGTATTCTATGACTATGTGAGCAGGTTTAATTTCGGTGCAAAGACAGGTGTTGACCTTCCTGCCGAAGAGTATGGTCTTGTCATAAGAAAAGACCTTGTTACCGATATTGACCTTGCGACTAACAGCTTTGGACAGAATCTCAATGTAACTATGGTTCAGGAGATGGCGGCGTTCAGCTCTCTTATCAACGGAGGAAACTATTATCAGCCGCATCTCGTAAAGGAGATAAAGAGTGCGGGCGGAGAAGTGCTTGTGCAAAATGACAGTGTGCTTGTAAGAAAGACTGTATCGGAAGAGACATCAAGCACGCTGAGAGGCTACCTTAAAAATGTAGTAGATTATGGAACAGGCGGATACCTCAAGATTGCAGGCTACAGTGTGGGTGGAAAGACAGGTGCAGCCGAGAAACAGCCAAGAGATAAGCAACATTATGTAACTTCTTTTATAGGCTTTATGCCTGCTGAGGACCCACAGGTGGTTTTCTATGTTGTGCTTGATGAGGCTCAGGTTGAAGATTTCGATACATCAAGAGCGGCTCAGGAGTTAGCAAGAGATATCATGATAGACCTTATACCATATCTTGAAATATATCCTGTTGATGAATCTTACGAGATAAATGTAGGCGGACTTCCGGATCAGACACAGCCTGAGACGACAGTTGAATATGTGACAGATGAAAATGGTGAGACGGTCACAGATGGGGAAGGAAACCCTGAGACAGTTGAAGCTGCAACCCAGCCACCGGAAATATCATCGGAGACTACAGAGCAGACTTCGGCAGCAGAGGAAAGTACGCAGCCGGAGGAGACAAGCCAAGATGCCGGCAACGCTGTAGAAACTGACAGCTCATCGGAGACATCAGGGGAAGGTGCTACAGAGCAGGAATCTACACAGTAAGATTATGTGAGCTGTAATTAATCATTATATAGTGCATATCGTTTAGACCTCCATAATAAAATGTAATATCGGCATCAGCAGTATGCGGTGCCGTCTTGCAGAACTTATATTATGGAGGTTTTTTATGGAACCGCGCAGAAATATAGGCAGAATGAAGCGCAAGCTTATGTTCGGCGTAATACTGATAACGGTGCTTATCATAGTACTGCTTGTGAGGCTTGCGGTTATTATGCTTGTTGAATCAGAGTACTATGGACAGAAGGCAAAGGAGCTTCATGAGAGAGAAAGACCGATAAAGGCAGCCAGAGGGAGAATTATTTCGGAGGATGGAACTGTTCTTGCATCTAATAAGACTGTATGTACGATATCGGTTGTACATGCACAGATAACGGATGCAGACAGAGTGATTGATGTCCTTTCCACAGAGCTTGATATGGACAGGGAGAAGGTGGCAAAGAGCGTTAATAAGGTTTCGTCAATGGAGCGCATAAAGACTAATGTCACAAAGGAAGTCGGTGATGCGATAAGGGAATACGGACTTGACGGAGTGAAAGTAGATGAGGACAGCAGAAGGTACTATTCTTTTGGAAATCTTGCATCTAAGGTGATTGGTTTTACTGGCAGTGACAATCAGGGAATCATCGGACTTGAAGTGCGCTATGACGAGGAGCTTGCCGGGGAAGCCGGACAGATACTTACAATGACTGATGCCGGAGGAATAGAGCTTAAGGAGGAAGGTGAGAGCAGGATTGAACCTGTCAAGGGCGATGATCTTATTATAAGTCTGGATTATAACATACAGTCATATGCACAGCAGGCTGCATATAAGGCTTACGAAGCAAAAAATGCCAAGAGAGTGTCAATAATTGTCATGAATCCACAGGATGGAAGAATATATGCTATGGTCAATGTGCCTGAATACAATCTTAACACACCTTATACTTTGATTGATGAGTACAGCTCTTTGACAGTTACGCAGAAAAATGAAGACGGAGAGGACATAACAACAGTCATACCTGAAGCGGAGCTTACAAACGAGCAGAAGATGGATCTGTTAAATACGATGTGGCGCAATTTCTGCATCAATGATACATATGAGCCGGGCTCCACTTTTAAGATGGTGACTGCTACAGCAGCGCTTGAAAAAGGTGTGGTAAGTCTTAGTGACAGTTATTATTGCAAAGGCAGTATGACTGTAGGAGGCAGGACAATAAGGTGCCATAAGACATCAGGACACGGTTCACAGACCTTTGCGCAGACACTCATGAATTCGTGCAATCCTGCTTTTATCACATGGGGCAGCAGAGTAGGTGCAAAAGATTTTTTTTCTTATATGGGAAAGCTTGGTCTGCTTAGCAGAACAGGAGTTGACCTTCCAGGGGAAGCGGGGACTATTATTCATAAGCTTGAAAATGTGGGTGAAGTAGAACTTGCTACAATGAGTTTTGGACAGTCATTCCAGATAACGCCTTTGCAGCTTCTTCGTGCGGCCAGTGCGATAGTTAACGGTGGAACGCTTATAACTCCGCATTTTGCAGTAAAGACTGTAAATGAAGATGGTGAGACCACAAAAGTATTTGAATATAATACAGTGCCAAATGCAGTTTCAGGTGAGACGAGTGAGCTTATGAAGCAGCTGCTTGAAAGTGTAGTCGCAGAGGGCGGCGGCAAGAGATGTTATATTGAGGGCTACCGGATAGGCGGAAAGACTGCGACTTCGCAGAAGCTTCCGAGAGGTTCGGGAAAATATATAGCGTCCTTTATAGGTTTTGCGCCTGCTGACAATCCGCAGGTGATAGCAATGTGCATTATAGACGAACCGGAAGGAATATATTATGGAGGAACCATAGCGGCTCCGGTTATAAGAGAAGTATTCGAAAATATACTGCCATACCTTGGCATAGGGCAGGAAGTGGTTGAATTTTCCGGTGATTAGCGGTATATTATAAGACAATGGGGTTACGGGAATAAAAGCATAGGAGACATTGATATGGATTTGGAAGGAAAAAAAGTAATAGTTGTAGGTACCGGAATCAGCGGTATCGGAGCAGTCGAGCTTCTTAATAAGGTTGGCGCAGCTGTGATTCTTTATGATGGAAATGATAAGCTTGATAAGAGTGAGATAGAGGCAAGACTTCCTGAGAATGTGAAGGCTGAGATTGTGTTAGGTGCACTTGAAGACGGACTTTTAAACAGTGTACAGCTTGCAGTTATCAGTCCAGGAGTGCCTATAGACAGTCCTGTTGTTAACAAGTTTAACGAGGCGGGAATTCATGTATGGGGAGAGATTGAGCTTGCATATAATTATGAGAAGGGTATAGTGGCAGCTATTACAGGAACTAACGGAAAGACTACCACAACTACGCTTGTGGGCGAGATAGTAAAAGCCTGGGGAAAAGAAACTTTCGTTGTCGGAAATATAGGCAACTCATATACGTCTGAGGTTCTTAAGACGAACAGTGAATCTATAACGGTTGCAGAGATATCAAGCTTTCAGCTTGAGACAGTACACAGGTTCAGACCGAGAGTGAGTGCTATTTTAAATATAACACCAGATCATCTTAACAGACATTATACGATGGAAAATTATGCGGCTGTGAAGGAACGCATAGCATCTAATCAGACAAAGGACGATTTTATTGTGCTCAACTATGATGACGAAGTGCTAAGAAAGTTCGGAGAGGAGACAACAGCAACACCGGTGTACTTTTCAAGAAAGCACAAAGTCAGCCATGGAACATACCTTGAAGGTACAATGATAAAGTACACTGATGGGACAGAGGTAGTTGATGTCATTGATGTGAGGGATATGCTGCTTTTCGGCGCACATAACCATGAGAATGTTATGGCAGCGGCAGCTATATGTATACAGCTTGGAGCTCCTGCTGATGTAATTGCTTCAACTATAAGGAATTTTAAGGCTGTTGAGCACCGCATTGAATATGTGCGTACTCTTGATGGTGTGGAATATTATAATGATTCTAAGGGAACCAATCCTGATTCCACAATCAAGGCGATTGAAGCTATGCCGAAGAAGACAATCCTGATTGCCGGAGGTTATGACAAGCATTCAGAGTTCGATGAAATGATAAAGGCGTTCAAAGATACAATAATAGAGCTTGTGCTTCTTGGCGTGACTAAGGATAAGATAGCTGCTGCAGCGAGGGCGCAGAGCTTTGAAAATATACGTTTTGTGGAGAGCCTTAAAGAAGCGGTGGAGGTATGCCGTCAGGATGCGAAGGAAGGACAGATAGTGCTTCTCTCGCCGGCATGTGCAAGCTGGGATATGTTTAAGAGCTACGAGGAGAGAGGAAAGCTGTTCAAGCAGTATGTAAATGAATTATAAAATATGGAGGAATGCTGATGGCAAAGCAACGCGGAAAAACCAAATATTTTGATTATTCCTTGCTTGTTATTATACTGTTTTTGGTCTGCTTTGGGCTTGTGATGGTGTATTCGACCAGCTACTACAGTGGAATGAGACTTACAAAGCCGGATCCTGCTTTCTACCTGAAAAAACAGATTAAATCTACAGCAATAGGTATGGTTGCGTTTATTTTCTGTATCTTTTTCGATTACAGATTTTATTATAAGCTGGCACCGTTTATATATGGCGGAGCTATTTTGTCAATCCTTCTCATTCTGACACCTCTTGGAGTTGAGATTAACCATGCAAAAAGATGGATTAATGTCGGTTTTGGTACGATACAGCCGGCAGAGATATGCAAGCTGGCCGTTATTATCTGTGTGTCATCATATGTCATATATGTCGGCAAAGCTATAGACAAATGGCGCAATCTTTTTGCTACAGGCTTTATTACGATAATTCCGACAGCTATGATACTTTTTATCACTAAGAATCTGAGCTCTGCAATAATTGTGTTCGGAATAGGTTTTGTAATTTATTTTGTAGCTGCGAAAAGATACTGGCCGTTTGCGGCTATGGCTGTTGTCGGCGTGGCTGCTGTGGTTGCATTTATGCTATACATACATTATTATGTTGACCCGGTAACAGCAGGAGTTGAGATTGATCAGCAGACCGGCTTTCGTATGATGCGTATTCTTGCTTGGAGACATCCTGAAGAATATGCTTCAAGCAAGGGCTACCAGACACTTCAGGCATTGTATGCACTTGGTTCGGGCGGTTTCTTTGGAAAAGGCTTAGGACAGAGTATACAAAAGCTCGGCTTTATACCTGAGGCACAGAATGATATGATATTTTCTGTTGTCTGCGAGGAGCTTGGACTTTTTGGCGGAATATGCCTTATACTTCTGTTTGTAATGATGATATGGCGGTTTGTTGTCATAGCACTTCATTCACCGGATATGTTCGGATTCCTGCTTGTTGTCGGTGTTACGGCGCATATTGCCATTCAGGTCATATTAAATATTGCGGTTGTCACGAATGTTATACCGAATACAGGAATTACACTGCCATTTATAAGCTATGGAGGAACATCCGTAATGTTCCTGCTTGCGGAGATGGGAATTGTGCTCAATGTATCAAAACATATTAAATACCGGCATGATTAGCGAAAAAGACAGAAAAGAGAACTTTCATTTAGTTTATTGACGTATTACATATGATACTGTGAGAAAACTATATTATTTCATGTATTATTTCATACATCATAGGAAGGCTGCTGCATATAATAATTTGTATACCTTTAATGGGGGAATTGTATGCAGGACAACAAAAAAGCTGTCATTGTACATCCGTGTAGCAGGCTTGCTGGAGAGATAAAGCTTCAGGGGTCGAAAAATTCGGTACTTCCGATAATGGCTGCCTCGCTTCTGTTAAAAGGCAGGACGATGTTGGAGAACTGCCCTGATATAGCGGATGTGCATATTATGGCTGAGCTTCTTAAGATGTGCGGCTGTAGAGTTGAATATTCAAACCATGTCATTACGATAGATGCGTCCGATGCATCAAATGGTATACTTGATAACGAGTGCGTGACGAAAATGAGAGCATCGGTTATCCTCATGGGAGGCTGCCTTGGGCGTTTTGGACGGTTTGTGATGCCGCCGCCCGGAGGCTGTGCCATAGGAAAGCGCCCTGTGGACTTTCATGTGAGTGCTATGAAAAGGCTTGGTGCAGTCGTTGTAAGCAAAGAAGGCGGAATCGATGCTTATGTGCCGTCAGACGGACTGACAGGAAGTGATGTAAGGCTTCCTTTTCCGAGTGTGGGTGCTACGCAGAATACACTTATTGCAGCAATGGCTGCCAAAGGAATCTCAAGAATTTATAATGCATCTTCCGAACCGGAAATATGGGATCTGTGCGATTATCTGAGGATGCTCGGAGCGGATATAAGCGGTGAGCGGATAGGGAATATTATGATATCTCCTCCAAAGATGATATGTCAGGATGATATATATTATACCATTCCGGCAGACAGGATAGTGGCAGGGACGGTTCTTACGGCTGTTGCAGGCTGCACAGGAAATGTCTATATACCTAATATTAAATGCGACAGAATAGAGAGTATAATGGGATATCTTGGCGCTCATCCATATTATAGCGGTGAGGGTGTCATTATCAATACAGACAGAAGAAGGAAGCTTGAGTGTGCCATTTCTACAGGACCGTTCCCGGAGTTCCCGACAGATATGCAGTCTATATTCCTTGCGCTTATGGCTGTATCGGGAAATTTCTGCATAATGGAGGAGAATGTATTTGATACAAGGTTCAACACGGCATATGAGCTTAATAAGCTTGGAGCGGATATAGTCGTAGATGGAAAACTGGCTTATGTGTATGGAAGGAGACAGCTTCATGGCGGTGTTGTCACAGCCGGGGATTTAAGAGGCGGTGCGGCGCTTGTTCTTGCAGGGCTTTTTTCAGACAGCCCGGTGACAGTCAATGGCTATGAATATATACAAAGAGGTTATGAAGATCTTCCGGAAAATCTTTGCAGACTGGGTGCTGTGGTAACAAAACAGTGTATCTGATAAGGAGAATAAAATGTCACGTACTGTGAGAAAGAAAAGACATATACTGCGTAAAATCCTGATTGTGTCAGTGATATTATTGATTATCATACTTGGAATCGGGTATGCCGCAGTCAAATATTTTAAAGTAAAACAGATAAGCTTTGAGGGTACGGACAGATATACGCAGGATGAGCTGAAAAAATATATTTTCGGAGATGCTGACACAATAAATTCATTGAAATTGGGATACGATTTAAAACATGGCTATGAAAAGGCTGTCATACCATTTATAGAGACTTACGAGATTAAAATAGAGTATCCCGACAAGGTTGACATTGTCCTGTATGAGAAGAGTATTGTAGCATACATTGTATACAAAGGAAATTATATGTACTTTGACAAGGATGGGATAGTGGTCGAGACATCAAAACAGCAGGTACTTGATGTACCTCTTGTCGATGGACTCGGATTTGACAGTGTAGTGTTATACAATCCGCTTCCGGTTGAAGATGAAAAGGTCTTTAATACGATTCTTGATTTATCGCAGAATCTTCAAAAATATGATCTTGCGGTGGATAAGATACATTTCAATGATGATCTTTCCATCGTGCTTTACATAGGAAATGTACGTGTCAATTTTGGTAAGGGCGAATATCTTAGTGAGAAGTTACATGAACTAAAACAGATGGAGGGAGAGCTTGTGGGACTTTCAGGTGTGCTTGAGATGGAAAATTATACAGAGGGTTCCGAATATATTACTTTTAAGAAGGATGTTAAATAAAAATATAAAATTTTGACAAGTTTTTTGGGAAAATCATAAAAATCAGTTGATATTTTTTTCATAAAACTATATTATAAAGAAATGAGTTATGCATTTGTATAAGGAGGGACCCTGTCACAATGGAGATTATTAAAATTAATGATGATACAGAGACATCCGCAAAGATTATTGTTGTTGGTGTTGGCGGTGCAGGCAATAATGCTGTTAACAGGATGGTTGATGAGAATATAGGTGGAGTTGAGTTTATAGGAATCAATACGGATAAGCAGGCACTTAAGTTATGTAAGGCTCCTACAGTGCTTCAGATAGGCGAGAAGCTCACTAAGGGATTAGGTGCAGGAGCTAAGCCGGAAGTAGGAGAGAAGGCCGCAGAGGAGAATACAGAAGAGCTTACGCAGGCATTAAAGGGTGCGGATATGGTATTTGTCACATGCGGAATGGGCGGCGGTACAGGTACCGGAGCGGCTCCTGTAGTTGCAAGAATAGCAAAGGACATGGGAATATTGACAGTAGGCGTTGTGACTAAGCCTTTCAGATTCGAAGCTAAGCAGCGTATGAATAATGCGATAGGTGGAATTGAGAAGCTCAAAGAGAGCGTTGACACACTTATCGTTATACCTAATGATAAGCTTCTTGAGATAGTTGACAGAAGGACAACCATGCCGGATGCACTTAAGAAGGCTGATGAGGTTTTACAGCAGGCAGTTCAGGGAATAACAGACCTTATCAATGTACCGGGACTTATCAACCTCGATTTTGCAGATGTTCAGACAGTAATGAAGGACAAGGGTATTGCACATATAGGTATCGGTGATGCCAAGGGAGATGACAAGGCTATTGAAGCTGTTAAGCAGGCAGTTACCAGTCCTCTTCTTGAGACAACGATTGAAGGAGCTTCACATGTCATCATTAATATATCCGGAGATATAAGCCTTATCGAAGCAAATGAAGCGGCAAGCTATGTTCAGGAGCTTGCAGGTGAGTCGGCTAATATTATCTTTGGTGCTATGTATGATGATACAATGCAGGATGAAGCAACAATCACGGTTATAGCTACAGGTCTTGATGCACAGCAGAAGAGCATTGATGTATCTAATGCCATGGCAGGCTTTAACTATAAGCCGCAGACAGCATACACTAAGCCTGTGAGTCCGGCACCTGTACCGAGACCACAGCCATCATCCGGCACTTCATACAGAAGACCGATTGAGAGCACTGTCAAGAATGAAGAGTTAAGTATCCCTACTTTCCTTCAGAGAAATAAGAAATAATTACATATTATGTGTTTTAAGCTGCAACAAGTTCAGGTATGAATATTGTTGCAGTTTTTTTGTCGAAAAATTCTTTCATTTTATCTTGTGGGTTCGACATTTTTTTCATGGACATGAATATATACTATGCATTGTAGAATCTTCCAAGGGGAGGTGAAGCTTGTACTACAAAATTTATCCGGATGTTTTATTCCTTGCAAATCTGCTCATGGATTATACTGTCCTGTCAGTATGCAGCCGGCTGTGTAAAATAAACACCACTTATGCACGTCTTGCAGCCGCAGCATTTTTAGGAGCGGTATGGAGCGTCTTCATGGTGGTTTGCACTAGCGGAGGCATTGCGGTGTTATTTTGCACATATCTTGGTCTGCCTGTTGCCATGCTGTATGTGTCAGGCTGTAAGGGGCGGCCCGGTGAATGGCTGTACCGATACGCGGTATTTATGGGTGTATCGGTGCTTATAGGCGGTCTGATGGGACAGTTAAAAGAAAGAGGAGGAAGCGCATTTGCAGCAATGGTCACGGTTGTATTGTTTGCACAGCTTGCCGTTCCGCTTATACGTTATCTGACAGGATATGTGAAGAGAAAAAATCTGCTGTACAGAGTAATGATAGAGCTTGATGGAAGAAGCGTTGAAATGATGGGTTTATATGATACGGGAAATTCGCTGACTGACCCCTATAATGGGGAGTCGGTGTGTATAGTGGAAAAAAAGGCAGTTGATGAGCTGGTGCAGTCTAAAAGTGAGGACAAAGGCTTAAGACTTATTCCGTATATGAGTCTTGGAAATGAGCATGGTCTTATGAAACTTATAACAGTTGACAATATAAGCATCGAGTATAATGATAGACATATTTGCCATAGAAGACAGGAGCTTGCATTGTATGAAGGCAGTTTGTCAAAAAGGGGAGAGTATTCGATGATACTTAACGCATCAAGCCTTACCAGAAAATAATTCGACTTCCGCAATATCCCTTTGAGATGTCACACATCAAGAGAATGTAAGACATCTGCAAAATAAAATGATTGATAAGGAGAATACATATGTTTATAAAAGTACTTGTTCCAAATAAATTTCAATTTAAGTCGGTTCCTACATTCAAAAGTCTTATAAGTGCCGACAGAAATGAGGTTCACTATATAGGCGGTGCCGATGTGCTGCCACCTCCCTTAAGCGTACAGGAGGAGGCAATAGCACTTAAGAAGCTTGGTGAGGAGGGCAATGGAGAAGCAAAATCAATGCTAATAGAGCATAATTTAAGGCTTGTGGTGTACATAGCAAAAAAATTCGACAATACAGGTGTCGGTGTGGAGGACTTAATTTCCATCGGGACAATAGGACTTATAAAAGCAGTCAATTCCTATGATTCCGGCAAGAATATCAAGCTTGCCACCTACGCATCAAGATGCATTGAGAACGAGATTCTCATGTATTTAAGAAGAAATAACAAGACGCGCATGGAGGTATCAATCGATGAGCCGTTAAATGTCGATTGGGATGGGAATGAACTGCTGCTTTCGGATATTCTCGGAACGGATGAGGATGTCATCTATAAGGATATCGAGGATGAGGTTGAGAAAAAGCTCTTAAACAAAGCGATAAGCCGTCTGTCGGAGAGGGAGAGACAGATTGTAGACCTTCGCTTCGGACTCAGCAGTGAGGACGGAACGGAGCTTACACAGAAGGAGGTGGCAGATTTGTTAGGCATCTCACAGTCTTATATTTCAAGACTTGAAAAGAAGATTATAAAGCGTCTTAAGAAGGAAATAGTCAGGTACGAGTAAATTTTAATAAGTATTTTTTACCAGTATAAAGGCAGTCATTGTGGAAATCCTTTTAACATGAGTATCAGGAGCTGTGGTGCTAAGTGTTGTTCTATAGCTCAGGAAGAAATTAAGGGGGTTTTTCGGATGGCTGCCTTTAAGGTTGAAATATGCGGAGTTAATACGGCGAAGCTGCCGCTTCTTACGGCACAGGAAAAGGTTGAACTTCTAGAAAAGATAAAAAAAGGGGATAAACAGGCAAGAGATAAATATATTAAAGGTAATCTAAGACTTGTGTTAAGCGTTGTACAGCGATTTTCCGGAAGCAATGAGAATATGGATGATCTGTTTCAGATAGGCTGCATAGGGCTTATTAAGGCGATAGATAATTTTGACATAAGCCAGCAGGTAAGGTTTTCCACTTACGCTGTGCCTATGATAATAGGCGAAATAAGAAGATATCTTCGTGATACTTCAAGCCAGATAAGAGTGAGCCGTTCTCTTAAAGATACGGCATACAAGGCGATATATGCAAGGGAGCGTCTGTCAAAGCAGAGCCTTAGAGAGCCTACACTGAATGAGATAGCATGTGAGATAGGTGCAAGCAGGGAGGATGTGATTATGGCACTTGATGCCATACAAAGTCCGGTGTCGTTGTACGAGCCTGTATATACGGACGGAGGAGATACGCTGTATGTGATGGACCAGATAAGCGATAAAAAGCACCTTGAAGAGAACTGGGTGAAGGATATGGCGATAAGAGATGCTGTGAACAGACTGCCGGACAGGGAAAGAAACATTATTGAACTGCGTTTTTTTCAGGGAAAAACCCAGATGGAGGTTGCAAATGAGATAGGGATGAGCCAGGCACAGGTGTCAAGGCTTGAGAAAAATGCACTGAGCAGCATGAGGCATTATCTTGAATAGGTGTATGCGTCTATAATGTACACGCAATGGGCAAATGCTTGTAAGTTCAAATACAATATGGTATACTTTTGATAAAATGTTTGAAAGGAACATTAATATGGTTCTTGATAATATAGAGTGTGGAAAATTTACAGTGGACAAGTTCTTTGATGTTCGCTACGGAAGTGACAAGTATTTTGAATACATCGGAAGGGAAGCGTACAGAGCACTTCAAAAGCTTTTGTACAGTGACGATGTTGAACGTTTTAATGCCTTTTTTGAAACGGTTAAGGAACACTGGAAGGGGATATCTGTCAGAATTAAGCGCGCCGATGATGTGTACCGTGATGCGTATATCAAGGTTAGAAAAAAGGCAAGGATTGTGTGCGGTGAACAGCTATGGGATATGGAGTTTTATGATATCGATACTCTCACGCATGCGTATGAGAATGTAAATGACAGAATAGGCAGATACAAAACATTGCTCGGAATGGTAAATGTGGATTATTTCTGTTATGAGCATGGTAAGGGAGAGAAAGATTTTATAAGAATTGTTAATGGACAGGAAAGACTGCTCTACTCAGTGAGTCTTGATGAATTGAGAAGGGCGGTTGCCTGTGGGCATGTTGACAAAGCTGATGAGGATATTCTGATAGGTGCTTAAAAAGGAGAACAGTTAGTTTTTGGAGGTTAGGGTTTAATGAAGAAAATAAAATATATATTGTTGTCAGCGATGGTATTGCTTTTGTGCGGCTGTAGTGCTGGCAGGAAAAACATATCAATCAGCCCATACATAATAACAAGCGTATCAGGTTTGTCCGGGCGCGCAACGGCGACAGTATATCTTGACACGGAAGGCATTTACAGTGCACTTGCCGGAGTTGACGCATCTGCGGATGAGAAAGCAAAATATGATACATTTGTATCATCACTGGGACTTACATGTGACAAAGTAGATAAGCTTGCTAATGGGGATGCAGTTAATATAACAGTCACATACGATGCTGCTGTGGCTGACGAGCTTAAGATAAACGTGAATGATTTTGTGAAAAAGGTTGACATTTCAGGACTTGATGAAGGTACACAGATAGATGTGTTCAAGGATCTCAAGGTTGAGGTTACAGGGACTGCACCATACGCTTTTGTTACATATACCAACAATTCGACAGACTCATACATTAAAAATCTTGAGTACGTCATAGAAGGCAGGACATCGGGACTTAAAAACGGTGATGTTATCACAATAAAGTGTAAAATCGATGCTAAGACAGCGGAACTTTATTATTACTATACGGATGTCACGTCAATGGATTACACGGTTGAGGGACTCGACTCGTACATATATGACAGTTCACAGCTTGATTATACACAGTTGAATGCGATTGCGGCTGAATGTGCAGCACAGATACGGACAGCGACAGACGATACAACAACGAGAATGCTGTACAGGCTGACAGGAAGCTCTGATTATCTTTATCAGGACAATAATGAGTGGGCTGATAAAATAGAACTCGATAAGGTTATATTTATGTCAGGACATGGAGATGGGTCATCACAGTACGAAAATATTATTTTGTATGTTTTTGATACTGTTATTTCTAACAATAACTATTCGGAAGATGGATGGTTTGTGTTCGAATACACTAATGCAATAATAAATGGCGACGGTGAGTTTATGATTGGACGCAATAATCCTGAGCTGCGATATGTGTGCGGGCAGGATTATGATACGCTTTTTAATGAGATTATGCAGAATACGGAAGTTCAGTATAATAGTGAAGTATTAGAAGGAGTCAAGCTGGAGGAGAATGTGCAATGATAAGCGGTATTCGTAAGAAGATAAGACTTGGTGATGTGCTTATCAGTGAAGGAAAGATTACGCAGGAACAGCTTGAATCGGCGCTCAAGGAGCAGAAGATTAAAGGAAAGCTTCTTGGTGATACGCTTGTTGATTTAGGCTATGTATCACAGGATGATATGATAGATGTGCTGTGCAGGCATCTTAATGTGGAATATGTAAATGTGGCAGCTGCGTCCATTGAAGAGAAAGCCGTAAGAACTATCGATGAAGACAATGCAAGGCGATTAAAACTCATCCCTTATATGTTTGATAAAAACAGGGCGAATGTTCTATGGGTTGCAATGGCTGATCCTATGGACATCATGGCGATAGATGATGTCAGTATCATAACAGGTATGGAAGTTGTACCGGTTCTCAGCAAGCTTTCTGACATTCAGACAGTTATCGATAAATATTTCGGACGAGAGAAGGCTATGGCGGTTGCTGAGGCATATAAGCAGGAGCAGGCGATATATGATAATGAGAATGCACAGGATGATGAAAAAAGGGAGGATGTTGAGAATTCGCCTATTGTACAGCTTGTGCGTAACATAATAGAGCAGGCAGCCAGACAGAGAGCCAGCGATATCCATATAGAGCCGTTTGAGTACAGTATAAGAATCCGGTATCGTATAGATGGTACATTAAACGAAGCGATAACCTATGATAAAGCATTGTATTCTGCTATGATAGCACGTATCAAGATTATATCCGGTATGGATATATCGGAGAAGAGAAAGCCTCAGGATGGACGTATAACAATCGATGTTGACCATAAGGAGTATGATATCCGAGTGTCAAGCCTTCCTACCTGTTATGGCGAGAAGGTTGTTATGAGACTTGCATTAAAGGCTGGCTTTAAGCGTGAGAAGAGCAAGCTTGGACTTAAGCCTGACGATATGGTGAAGTTTGACAATATTTTAAAGAATCCTCACGGAATCATACTTGTAACCGGACCGACAGGTTCAGGTAAGTCTACAACTCTCTATACGGCTCTTAGTGAGCTTAACAAGATGGACGTTAATATTATAACGGTAGAAGACCCTGTCGAGGCGAATATTGATGGTATAAATCAGGTAATGGTAAATTCAAAAGCTGACTTAACTTTTGCAAATGCACTTCGTTCGATTCTGCGGCAGGACCCTGATATTATCATGATAGGTGAGATACGAGATTCAGAGACTGCCGGTATTGCAGTAAAAGCATCTATAACAGGACATCTCGTTGTCAGTACACTGCATACTAACAATACAGCATCATCTGTATCACGTCTGATTGATATGGGCATTGAGCCTTATCTGTTAAGTGATTCGCTAGTTGGCATAATTGCGCAGAGACTTGTTAGGAGGCTGTGTGAATGCGGCAGGGACAATACAAGGGAAGCTACGGATGAAGAAAAAAGGATACTTGGTGTTCCGCTCGACAAGCCATGCAAGCTTCATGAACCCAAGGGATGCAAGCTATGTAACAATATAGGTTATTACGGACGAATAGGTGTATACGAGATAATGCCTATCACAAAGCGCCTAAAGAGAATGATTGCTGACAAGCGAAATGCGGATGATATCATGGATGCGGCAGTCGAGGAGGGAATGCATACTCTCAGGGCTTCAGCGGTAGAGTATGTCCTTGACGGAACTACTACATTTTCAGAGATGATGAAGATTACATACAATGTGGATAATTAATATCGGACATCGGCAGATCGAATATAGACAGAATGTATATCAGTTATGATACAAAACTGTGTCTTGCAGATGCCAAAGGAATTAATTACAGAAAAGAGGATTTATATGACTATAGAGGAACTTCTTATAACAGCAAAGGAAAATAAAGCATCAGATGTACATATCACAGTCGGACTTCCGCCTAAGATGCGTATCAATGGAATACTTGTGGATATGGATTATCCAAGACTTCTTCCTACAGACACGGAGGCTGTGATAAGCGCAATGATGAGTGACAAGAGATTGCAGCAGTTTGAGGAGCTCGGAGAGATTGATTTTTCATATTCGATAACACAGATAGGGCGCTATCGTGTAAATGTATTTCACCAGCGCGGCTCAATGGCAGCATCAATACGTCTTGTCTCAACCAAGATTCCGCTTCCTGAGGAGCTTGGTATTCCTAAATCGGTGGTAGACCTGTATCAGAGAAAGAGAGGACTTGTTCTTGTGACAGGACCTACAGGTTCAGGTAAATCAACAACGCTTGCATCCATTATTGACAAGATTAATTCCACAAGGGAGGTTCATGTGATCACGCTTGAGGATCCTATAGAGTACCTTCATAATCATAAGAAGGCAATGGTAAATCAGCGGGAGATAGGACTTGATACACACTCCTATTCAAATGCACTCCGCGCAGCCCTGCGTGAAGACCCGGATGTAATCTTAGTCGGAGAGATGCGAGACCTTGAGACTATATCAACAGCAATCACTGCTGCCGAGACAGGACATCTTGTCTTATCAACACTTCATACAATAGGTGCAGCAAGCACAATAGACCGTATTGTGGATGTGTTCCCGCCTCATCAGCAGCAGCAGATCAGAGTCCAGCTCTCAATGGTGCTTGAATCCGTCATAAGCCAGCAGCTTATACCGACAGCCGACAGAAAGAGCAGAGTTGCAGCATTTGAAGTGATGCATAGCACTCCTGCTATCAAGAACCTCATCCGCGAAGCGAAGAGTCCACAGATTAACTCTACTATCCAGACAAGCAAAAAGCAGGGAATGCAGACTATGGACGATGCAATTTTTGACCTTTATATGAAGGGAGATATTGATAAGGAAAACGCTGTTTCATATGCTCGCGATGGACTGCTTATGGAAAAGAGAATAGATAATGCATTTTAAGTATCTATAGGTGGATGTATTTCTTTGAAGAATGACATAATGTGATATATAGGATTCGGGTGCAAAACATGCTCTGTAAACTTAATTTTGTATGACATGTTATACACTATTAAAATAAATCAACGAGTTTTGGAATTCGAATCTATATAGAAAAATGTAGGATAGTATACCTGCAGGAAAGTAAAATATAATTATTTTCTTGTGGGTATATTTTGTTTTTAGGACAGATTTGACGGTTTAATGATAGTGATTTTGAAGTAAAAGAAACCGACATTTGCAAATTGAAATAAATCTGTGATGCGCAAAACATAAGACTATATATTAATGCTTAATTGAAGCTTTATTAAACAAAAGTGGGATTGTATTGTGCCATAATCGATTATATAATTATTTCAAAGTATTGTAATGCCTAATATAAGCAATATGATATTTTGTGGGGGATACGATAGCACAGTGTACATGAAGCTATTGTAATGAAAAATAGGGTGAAAACAGTTGTTTTGCCACATTTTTCGGTATATAATTTAAGAGGAGGTACAATGAAAGTACAGACACATTTAGGGGATACTTTAGAAGCAATGGAAGCGCTCAGGGCAAGATATGACAAAAATGTCAAGGAACTGCTTGCTGACATACAGGTGCTTGCAAGAATAGTCAAGCATACTGTCTCAGAGGTGGAGAAGCTAAGCGTGGAAGAGATAATGAACTGTATTGACGTTAGCAGCATAAGAATCGGCGCAGTTCCTACGGCACCGGGACTTACCAACATGAAAAAGGTTGAGAGTATCGGGGCAGAGGATTCTATTTTGAACGAAGGTTACATTACATATGATATTCGCTTTTTGCTTATAGTTGAAGCGGCTGTGCTGGAGATTATTATAAATGTGGAGGCACAGAAAAGTACGGATTTTAGAAAACTAGGGTATCACATTGAGAGCCGCATAGTGTATTATCTTGCCAGACTTATATCTTCCCAGAAGGGTATAGACTTTACGAAGAGTGAGTACGACAAAATAAAAAAAGTTTACAGTATCTGGATATGCATGGACGCAGATGACGATGCGGATTCCATCAGCCGTATTTCGTTGAAGGCAGATAGATTATATGGAAAAACATATGATTTCCCAATGCTTGATAAAATGTGCGGTATGGTCATACGCATCCGAAAGAATTATAGTGAGGCAGAGTCAAAAAACAGGCTCATTGCAATGCTTGAGGATGTACTGTCAAGTGAGGACAGTGAGATTAAGAAACAGAAGCTTGAAGAAAAATATGATATGAAGATGACAACGCAGCTTGAAGGGAGGATTGATAGTATGTGTAATTTGAGTGAAGTTGTAATGGAGAGAGCAATAGAACAGGGAATGAAACAAGGGATGAAGCAAGGAATAGAGCAAGGGATGAAGCAAGGAATAGAACAGGGAATAGAACAGGGGATAGAACAGGGGATAGAACAGGGGATAGA
>ULWV01059013.1_pt1 | contig 81052 bp, 70 predicted proteins | sample 1960651 | NCBI WGS metagenome assembly ULWV01 (sample SAMEA4835820, study PRJEB28245) | human gut metagenome | biome: gut microbiome; material: fecal sample | place: Denmark | collected 2008
AAGGTTCAAAGGTTATTTGCAAAGACTAATTTGAAAATTCCGATTTTTAGAGATGAAAAAGATTGAAATTGTTCGACACACTCTCAAAAATAGCCCGAAAAACGAGATTTTGTCGTACACACGCAAAGATACATTTAAAGTTAATATTAGTTTAGCTAGTACAGATATTATACAAGCAGAAGAAATATTGCATAAAGAAAAAATTCTTACTTATATCTCTAATAACGGAAAAATTAATAATCAAGAAGAAAGAGAATTATTAAGACTTGAAAAAACACAGGTAACTAACTTATTGAATGAGTTAATTAAAGAGTCAAAAATTTTTAGACATGGACAAGGTAAAGCAACATATTATGATTATAATAAAATAGAATAATTATTTTATTCTATGAATCGACCACTGAATCGACCAATCAACCACTTTTTAGGTGAAATTTGTTTGAATCAACTGGTTAATCGTCCGTTCTTCCGGTTTTAGTATAAAAATCAACCACTTTGTTTTAAAAAATCAATTAGGGAGGATAATCTCCTCCCTAGTTAAAACTTAATAATAGTCATAGTTAGATTATTATTTTAATACCAATTGTAATATTTGAATAAGTTAATTATATTGCTAGTAATATGGTTTATGCTTGTATAGTCAATGTATTTTCATATTTAAATATTATTGAAAACTGGGGAACTGGAGTATAGCGTTCTATTCTATTATGTGAAGAAGCAGGAATAAAGGAACCTGAGTTTATAGAAATGGATTCAGCAATTAGAGTTAATTTTTACAGGCCAAATTATAATAATGACCAGGATAGTTACCAGGATCTTGAATTGTTAAAATCTATTCTTAATTACTGTAAAACTCCAAAATCATTAAGATAAATAATGGAAAAATCTGAATTTAAACGTAAAACGAATTTTAGAAATAAATATATTAATCCATTAATCGAAAAAGGTAAATTATCATTGACTATTCCTGATAAACCATTTTCAAAAAATCAAAAATATATTGCTAAATAGTATTTTAATAGCATATAATAATCATTTACTTAGAATAGCAAGCGGTATTAATAAAAAGATAGAAAATTCAAATTTCTTAATGGTTATGACAAAAAGATGAATATACTTACTGAGGAGAAATATGGTATATATGTTGCATATCTTAGTTAAGTAAAAAAATAAGAAACTTAAAATTAAAAATTCAGTATGTGTTTTGTGATATACCGTTGAGACGGTTTGTCTGTTGACATGGAATGAAAAAAAGTAAGTTGGAAGTGCCCAAAAGGCTCGAATGAGTGATTTTGCCCTATTTTTGGGGTATCTTCACTCTTTTTTTATTCTTAAAATGGCACTTTAATAATTTTTTTAAAAGAAATATTCATTCAGTCGGATAATATTTATTTTTTTGCTAGAACTATATTTTTTAAGATTTATATTAAAATAAGGAACAAATAGGGAACAATGATATTTAACATTAAAAAATTATCAATAAAATGTTATGATAAATGTATCTATAAATTTAACTAAGACCGAGGCATTGGTATTAGATATTATAAAAAATAATAAAGGAAGCGTTCTTTCTTACATCAAAAAAAGAATTAGAAGATAAATTATCACGTGCTAAGGAATCATATACTTCTGGTAACTTGGATGTAAATGAATGTCTATAATCATCTATATTTGTTAAAGAAGTGTATTTAGTAAAGTTTTTTGGAGGTTTCTGCTTAGTAAGATATCCTAAAGGCAGAGGTGGTTATCGAGTAAGAGAATCAAGACTTTATAGAACTGAAGCTGAAGTTCAGCTAGTTATTGACTACAAAAAAAGTATAAAAAATATATGAAATTAAAAATAAATTGTGTTAAAATAAAAACGCAACGTGTAACAAAAAAGTGTAAATCCAGTTGATAAGGATTTGCACTTTTTTGCGTTTAGGAGGAAAATATGGAAGAAATAGAACAAAATAATATGGCAATAAAGCCTTTAAAAAAATTAATATGGAGTTTAGGATTACCTATGATTATTTCAATGGTACTTCAGGCTTTATATAATGTTGTAGATAGTATATTTGTTGCTAATATGAAAGATGTTGGTGCTATTGCAAATGAAGCATTAACATATGCATTCCCAATTCAAATACTTATGATAGCAGTTGGAGTTGGTACAGGTGTAGGTATTAATTCATTACTATCTAAAAATTTAGGCGAAAATAACAAAGAAATGGTAAATAAAATTGCAGGGAATGGAATATTTCTTGCTATTGTTATTTATGCTGTTTTTTTAATATTTGGATTATTTGGAACAAATTGGTTTATCTCTTTATTTACTGATAATAATCAGTTAATTGAAATGGGAGGTAATTATTTAAGAATATGTTGTGTTTTATCATTAGGATCAATAGGCTTTGCAATTTATGAAAGATTTTTACAAGCAACTGGTAAAACATTGTATTCAACTATAGCTCAAATATCTGGAGCTATAATAAATATTGTTTTTGATTATGTTTTTATATTTCCTTTAGGACTTGGAGTTAATGGTGCTGCATGGGCAACTGTATTTGGCCAGCTTTTGTCACTAGCAATTGCTATGATATTTCATTATTTAAAAAATAAAGAAATTAATGGAGATTTTAAATATATAAGAGCAAATAAAATGATAATAAAAGGAATATATTCTATAGGAATTTCAGCAGCTTTAATGCAGGGATTACTTTCAGTTATGATGGCTGGAATGAATGCTATTTTAACTAATGCTTCTGTTGATTCAACAATATTAGTTGGAGCCTTTGGAATTTATTACAAGATTCAGCAAATAGCTTTATTTTCTTGTTTTGGCCTATCAAATACTATAATTACAGTTTTATCTTTTAATTATGGGTTAAAAAACAAAGAAAGGTCTATTGATTGTATTAAGTATGGTATATTTGATTCGATTGTTGTTGCTTTAGTATTAACAATTTTATTTGAAATAATTGCAAGACCATTATCAAAGCTTTTTGCTTTATCTGGTGGTGCAACTAGTGAACTTATTGATGTATGTGAACGTGCAGTTAGAGTTGCATCAATTGGATATATATTTATGGCCATAAGTGTTTCAATTCAAGGTGTATTTCAAGCTTTAAGAAATTCATTATTTCCATTTATAACAGCATTATTAAGGTTGGTTGTATTTGTATTTCCATTAGCTTATATATTTACACTTTCAGATAATGTATTAAATATCGTTTGGCTTACATTCCCAATTGCGGAAGTATTAACAGCCATTATTTCAATTGTTTTATTAAGCTATATAATTAAGAAAAAAATCAATGTAATAAGTGATGTATATGAAAACGAAAATTTAATTATAACTATTTCAAGAGAACATGGAACAAATGGTAAAAATATTGGAAAATTAGTAGCAGAAAAATTAAATATAAATTTTTATGATAAGGAATTAATTTTAAACGAGGCAAAGAAATTGGGATTTTATGATAAATATATTAATGAGTTGTCAAATGAAGATGGTTACTCATTATATTTATCACTTGATGCTAATAAAAATGCTATTATTGCTCAAAGTGAAATAATCAAAGAATTAGCTAAAACAAAATCATTTGTAATAGTAGGAAGATGTGCTGATTCTGTTTTAAATGATAATAAGAAAATATTAAGAGTATTCCTTCATGCTCCATTAGAATATAGAATTTCTAATATAATGAAAATGTATGGAGATTCTAAGGCTGAGGCGGAAAAAAACATCAAGAAGTCAGATGAAGCAAGAAGCAATTATTATTCATTGATTTCAAACAAAAAATGGGGGAATGAAAGTAATTATAATCTATATATTGATGCTTCAATGGATGTAAATGTGATAGTTGATTTAATTACTAAAGAGGCAAAAAAATTGAATTTGGGTTAGAAAAAATAATTAAAAAATGGTAAAATAAATGTGTATAAAAATCATGTATAATCATATGAATTAACATATATTTACTGTATTCTTTCATACAAAAAAATTGAAAGGAGGCACAGCAATGAAAAGAGTTAAATCAGCATGCTTATATCAAACTTTAGTTTTTATTTTAGATCCAAAGGTTTCTAAAGAAGAAGCTCTTTCTAAGGTTCAAACTGAAGTAGAGGTATATAAGAAAAAAGCAAACTCTGATATTCAAATTTTAAATGAAACCATTAATGAAGATGGTTCAGTAGAAATTCAAATCAGAAAAAAAGTTAGCGAATATTCAGTTGGAAATTATTTTGACAAATAGGAGAAAGTAATGGAAACTATTAAGCCATATTCTTCTATTGATGAAATTAAAGAAAAAATAAAATCATATTACCTTAATAAAAAAGAGATATTATTTTCTTAGCATGGTGGAAAATTAATAAAATTGATTTTACAACCCGCATTTATAACTAATGTATATGATAATTTCTTTAATGTTGAGACAATGATTAATGATTACAATGAAATATTTTCAATTTGTTATAGGGATATTTATATTGGTCTTATAAAAATAGAAGAAGTTAATTAAGTTGCAAAATTTCCATAGGTGTTTACTTTGAATTTTAGTTAATTCTAAAAGCTAAAGTAAGCACTTTTTTATTTTTTCTTTGTACTAGAATTTTTAGATTTGAATGGTTGATATATAGTTGAATTATGAGTGAAATAGGTAAACAACTCATCTAATACTTCTCAATTATTACTTCAACAAAATATGTGGTTAGAGATTGTGATACTAAATTGGTTGCTGAAATGTTTAACGTATCAGAGTCATGCGTTGTTATTAGGAAATTATATTATGAAAGAAGATTAAAAAGAAAGAATGAGAAATTATCAAATTAAAATTTGAAATTAAATACTCTTGCAATAAAATCTTGTAAAAAAAGTTTTTAGCATTTTGAAATTTTCGGCAAATGATGTTAACAATAAAAAGTATATCATGATAAAATGGTATACTTTTTGTTACTATAAATTTTAAACATACTAGTTATTTATAAGAGCATAAAAAAATATATCTCATGAAAATTGATTTTTTTCTCAAAAATAATAAAATTTTCATCATAAAAAAACTAAATAATATAAATTTTCTATATAAAAAATTAAAATTAATAAAATGCATATTTTTGCTATTAATATAAAAATATTTGATGTATAATGAGGCTGAAATTTGACATTTTATTACAATTTATAGGAAAGAAGGATTATGATGGAATTAGAATATATTGATGATAATAGGCAATATGATAATTATAAAAAAGATATTGTTACAAAGATTGCATACTTAATAGGAGTTAAAGATTCTATAATTAAAACTAATAGATTTGAACAAAATATTATTTCAAGTTTAGAAGAAAATGATAATGCTAAAATAATAAGAGCATTATCTATATTAAGAAGTGAATTTATAAGAAATTTTAAAGAAATAAGCAGCCGCAATATGAACTTAGAACCACTAGAAACCTTAACAGATTTAATTTCAGTAGATTTAATAAAATATTTAAGAAATAAAGGTATTGAGATTATTCATGTTAATGCAAATTTAACCTCTCATATTGCTTATGTTAATCAAATAATTTTAGAAAAAATAGATTTAATTAAGGATTTGATTCCGTCTTGGATTAAATGGGAATATGTTAAATCAATTTTTTTAATGCCTGGATGTTATGCTGGTTTTAATGGCTCTAATATTTCAAATACTAAACAAAATCAAAAAATTACCTTGGCAATTAATCGTACTAGAATTAAGCTTGCTACATATAGTTCATTTTACCCTTATAGAACTTATTTAAATTGGCCTGAAAATAAAATAAAGCCATATTATGGTAATATTTTATTAAATGATGAAAAGTTTTTAAAAATATTATATGCTTCCTTTGATGAAACATTCTATGCCAAAGAATATGTAATTGATGCGACAAGTGAGGATAAAAATTCAATTTATGATTTTGTTGAAAAATCAATAAATATTGCAATTTTAGTAGATTGTGAAAATGTTGATCCATATAGATTTGCAAGTGTATTTAAAAATTTAAATGAGGAAAATCTTGAAAAGATTAAAAAAGTTATTTTATATGATGATGTAAACACATCTAACGCTTGGGACTATATTAATGAATATATTAAACTTCCTATTGAACATAAGGAAATACAGAGAGTTTTAAATAATAAATCTTTGGTAGATATTGCGATGACATCAGGAGCTTGTAAGGAATATTATCAAGAAAATACGGAAAGTTTAATTCTGGCATCATCTGATTCGGATTTTTATGGTCTTATTAGTAGTCTTGCAGGTGCTAGGTTTTATGTTTTAAATGAGTCAGATAAAACCTCAAATTTAATATTAGATAAGCTTGATGAGGCTAATATTAATTATTGCTTTATGGATTCTTTTGCACAAGGAGAGGTTCAGGATTTTAAGAATAATGTATTACTTCGCAATTTACAATCAAAACTCAATGATTTTAATCAAACAAAGAACTTTGTAACTTTAAATCCTAAAGAATTAGTTGATATTATATTTCAAGAATGTCATATTCAAGGCTCACCCTATCAATTAGAAGCTGAAAAGAAAGTATTTTTTGATAAATATATCAAAAAAGGCTTTAAGGTATCTATTGTAGGTGAAGGCGATGAGCAAAGATTTATGATGGAACTTGCTTCAGTTAAATAAATACTAGAAATGTTTTTAAAAAAATGAAATTGATTTCGAATTTTTACTAAAACTGATATATTTTCGAAGTATAATTCGAATTTTCTGGTATGCTTGTCTCTTATGGTGAAATAAGAATATGATGAATATATCGGTCAAAACGAAGAAAATGAAATAGATTTTGTTGCTTCAACTCATGAAGATACTATATTTATACAGGTTTCATTATCTCTTAGAGATTCAAATACTTATGAAAGAGAAATAGCACCACTTAAAGCATTTAATAATAGCTATTCTAAAATAATTTTAACAATGGATGAAGCACCAAAAGATGATAATGGAATTAAAATTGATTGGCTTTTAAATTGATCAATTAATCGCTAGAAGTAATTACATTAAGCTTTTATCTATAACTGATATGATTTTAAAACTATTATAAATAAATGAATAAGATGAGTTAATTTATTTTTGATGATAAATTAACTTTTTTAATGCTTTTGAAATTTAAATGATAGTAAATTTATTACTATAAAATTTTAATTTGATAAGTTACAACAAATTTTTTAAAAGTCAATTGGGATGCGACCAATTAAAAAAATTATATAGTAAAATATAACTGTATTAAGAAATAAATGGTTTTCATACCTTAATAAATGCCACATGGAGTTTAATAAAACTGCTTATATTTCATTTTTATATTTATGACCTCCCTTTCTAATTTTTTCTATGTGGCTTTTATTAGGGTATGAATCTGAAAAAAATAAAGGAGAAATAAGAAATGAAAAAAAGAATTATTGTAATCAATTATGATGTAAAAGAAGGTAAAATATCTCAAATTAATGTTCATTATAATGGCCAAAATACTAGCATTAATGATGAAAATATTAATTTAAAGTACATAGGTTTGGACCATAAATATGATAATTTATGTATGTTATGTTCAGATTATTCAATAAGATATTCAACTCCAATTGAATATGTTACGCTAGATTCAGACCTGAAAAACACTTATGAAATTGAAAAAGAATTATTAGACATGCTAAAAGAACAAATTTAAAATACGGGCTATTTTATGGATATTATTTGCTTAGTTTAAAGTAAATAATATCTTTTTTTAATGTTAAAAAGTCAATTAGGATGCGACCACATGTTATAGAATAAATGCTAGAATATGGTCGTAAACAGAAAAGTGTTTATGTTCATATCTTAATAAATGCCACATGGAGTTTTTAAAAAAACTTTTGTTTTCAAAATTTACACTCATTTCTAATAATTATAATACCTCTTTTATTTTTTCTGTGTGGCGTTTATTAGGATATGAACTGAAAAAATAACAAAGAAAGGATGATTATTTATGACTGAAATTGATAAGCTTTATAATTCTGTAAGTCAGAAAATTACGGATAATACAATAATGGTATCTTATGTAATTGATTTATTAAACATACCTTCATATATGGTATCACCATTTACTGAAGGCTGGTTTTGGAGTGGTAAGACCAAAGATTTAATAAATTATACATTTGATGTATTAATTGCAAATTATCTTTTAAATACTATTTTAATATATAAAAAAATAGATATAGAAGATGATGTAACCTTTGAAACAGCACTTAATGCCTATACTAAATATTTCAATAGTGATGTTAGTAAGATAAGAAAAATATATCATACATATTATGATTGTGATTTAACTTACAGTGATTTTTCAAAGTTGTTATTAAGATTAGAAGATTTATTATTAGATTTAAATATTAAACTGGTAATAAATTCTTATGCATCACCCTATGATGCTAGACATTCAAAGATGATAAAGAATGATAAATTTGATGTTGCTAATTTAGATGAAAATTTTAGATAAAGGAAGGATGATAAAAATGAAAAAAATTAATGTTATTGTAAAGGGAAAAGAATTGTTAGAATTAGCTGAAGATGGAAAGAAGGGCGATTTAATTGATTTAAAGGAATTAACACAAGTTGATGAATCATATATTGATAATATTATTGCATCTGGAAAAGATAAGGCTTTCAACTCAAGAATTGAGGAAGTAAGAAAAACGTTGAATGCTGAAAATTTAGTAAAAATTAATGAACTTAATAATAAGATTTCCTCACTTGAAAAACAACACGAGTCTGAATTGAAAATTAATGCTCAAAATATTGAAAAGGAATATTTAAATAAAATAGCTGATTTAAATAATATTATTGAAAAATTAAAAGAAGCTAATGCTCATGAAAAAGATAATATTCTTAATGAAAAAAACTTAGAAATTAACAAACTTCAGACTAGTATTGAAACATTAAAAAAAGAAAATGAATCAGCATTAGTTATTAAAGAACAAGAAGTTGCTAAAACATATGAAAATAATATTGCGGGTCTTAAACAAGAAATTGAAATTTTAAAATCTACAAAGAAGAGTGATTTAGAAAATTTAGCTTCTAAAAATGAAGCCGAGTTAAGTAAATATAAAGATGAGGCTAATAGTAAATATGCAGCTTTAGAACAAAAGTATAATATAATTATGGCTCAACATGAAAATCAGGTTAAGCAAGTTAAACTTGAAGTTGAAAGTGATTTTAATAATAAAATCGCTGAAATTCGTTCTAAACAAGAATTTGAAAAAATAAAATCTGAAAATGAAGTTGCTAATTTAAAAGCTTCATTTGAAAATGAAAAATTAAAAGTCCTAGCTGAGCAAAAAGAAAAATATGATGAAGAAATTCGTGCTAAAGAAGATATTATTAATCACCTTCAAAGAACAAAAGCAGCAATGAATGTAAAACAAACGGGAGAGGATTTAGAGGCTTGGTGTGACAGTGAAATAAGATCATATATGCAAAATGGCTTATTTAATTGTACTTGGGATAAGGATAATACAGTTGTAAAAGAAGAAGGAGAGTCAAAAGGATCTAAGGCTGATTTTATTTTTAAGGTATATGCAGATGATAAGCATAATCCTAAAGAAATTTTAGCTTCTGTGTGTTTAGACATGAAGGATGAAAATCCTGATTCTGTAAATAAAAAAACAAATGCTGATTATTATAGCCAACTTGATAAAAATAGAGAAAAGAAAAATTGTAGATATGCAGTATTAGTATCAAATCTTGAATTAGGAAAGCCTAATGATTTACAAATTTTCAAGGTTAGAGAATATGAAAATATGTATGTTGTAAGACCTGCATATCTTAGTACCTTCTTAAATATGATAGCATCGCTTACAACAAGATTTGCAGACTTAATTACGAGTAAAGAAAAAGAGATGATTGAATTAAAAACAAAACTTAATTTGATTGATGAATTTGAAGAAATTAAAAAGACTTATTTGGACAAGCCATTAGAATCATTAGAAAAGAGTGTTGAGGCAATTTCTAATAGTTCAGAATCAATTAAAAAAGCTTGTAAGAATATTGATGATCAATGTGATAAAATTAACAGAAGTTATATTAATCAAATAGAAGAAAAAATTAATAAATATGAAATCAAATTTGATAGAAAAATTTGTAAGGAATTAGAATAGGAGCATAGTATGAAAAAATTAATTTTAAATGATGAAGTAGTGAAATTAAATGAAGTATTAGATAAAGTAATAGATTTAGGAAATTGCTTTATGCCTGATGATGATTTAGCACACGATTTATTAGCTGACAAAGAATTTGACAAATTTGCTGATGTAATTATTTCTGATTATTGTAAAAAAGAACCCTATAGCAGTAATATCCGTAAATTTGCTAAAATATTAAGAATAATCGATTCTTTAACTGTATCTGATGACATTGAACCAGTATTAAAAGAACTAAAAGAACTATTTGAAAAAGAAAATGTAAGATTTGAATATCAAATTATAGATTAAAATAGTATATTTTAATAGAATCTAGGGAAAAAGACTCTAGATTCTAGTTTTGTTATTAAAATTATGATAAGATTAATAGTAAGAAAGCGGTGGTACATATGATTATTACAAAAGAAAAGTTAGAAGAAATAAAAAAATATATTGATGATAATTTTTGCAATTTATGGGATGAAGATGAAGAAGATGATGTTGAAGAAACACCAGCTGTAACGAGTTCTCAAGTTTTTTATAATTACTTAAATTGTTCATTATGTGATGATATTGATGATTTAAAAAATAAAATTAATAAAAGAGTTGGTAAGACATGGCAAGAATCTTTATTTTCAATAATTGATAATAAATTATTAGATGAGGTAGAAGTATATAAAAGAGCCGGAATTTCAAAACAAGTTTTTTCAAAAATTAGAGGAGATGTAAATTGTCATCCAAATAAAGATACTGCAATTAGTTTATGTATTGGATTAAAGCTTAATCTTGATGAGGCACAAGATTTGTTAAAAAAAGCAGGATATTCATTGTCTAGCGGAATAAAACGTGATTTGATTATTATATATTTTATTGAAAATCATGAGTATGATATTATCACGATTAATATCGCCTTAGACAAATTTAGTTATAAACCACTTACAAAGTAGTAGTAATATTGATGGTCTCATTAAAAGTTAATTGGAAGGCGACCTTTTTTATTTTTGTTTTAGCTATAATTAGTATGTAAGCTAGGTTAATACTCAAAAATATATTGTATTAAATAAAATAGCTCAAAAGGAGAAAAATATAAAATGAACAAAAATTTAACAGAATTAGTATTTATTATTGATAAGAGTGGTTCTATGTCAGGTCTTGAAAAAGACACCATTGGCGGATTTAATTCTTTAATAGAAAAACAAAAAAAGGAACCAGGAAATGCAATTGTATCAACAATATTATTTAGTGATGTTATTGATGTTATCCATGATAGATTAGATATAGATCAAGTACCCGATTTGACTAGTAAAGATTATTTTGTTTGTGGCTGCACGGCTTTACTTGATGCAATTGGACAAACATTAACCCGTATTATTCATGTGCAAGAAAATTTAAATGAAGATGAACAACCAGGAAAAACACTTTTTATAATAACAACTGATGGTAAGGAAAATTCATCAAAAGAATATTCATATAAAAAAATAAAAGAACTTATTAATATGGTAAAAGAAAAATATAATTACGAGTTTATATTTTTAGGTGCTAATATTGAATCTGAAGAAGAAGCTTCAAAATTAGGAATTGATTGTGATAATGCTGTTACATATAAAAATGATAGTGAAGGAATAAAGCTTAATTATTGTGCTTTACATGAGGCAATAACTAATGTGAGATTAGGAGATAAACTTAACAAAACATGGAGAAAAAACATTGATAAAGATGTAAAAAGAAGAGGAAAATAAAACCTAATCTTATCATAAGAAGGATAACGAAAGTTTAATTAGTAAAATGAGGTATTAGTATGCAAAATAAATGGGAATTTACAAAATCAAGTGGTCAAATAAAAGGAATAAGTGATGGTTCTATTGAATCATTTAATCGAAATATTTTAGAATCATTAGCTAGAGAAACATGCCAAAATTCTTTAGATGCGGCAATATCAGATGACCCTGTAGAGGTGTTTTTTGATTTAGAATATATAGAATCGTGTCATTTCCCAGGCTACAATGATTATTTAAATATGATTGAAAAGTCAAAAGAATTTTGGAGCAATAATGAAAAAGCACTTAATGCTTTGGAAAAAGCAGATAAGACACTACATGAGTCAAAATTACCGGTGCTTGTTATAAAAGATTATAATACTAAAGGTATTGAAGGACCATATTCAAATAGTTATTTTTCACCATGGCAATCTATTACAGTATTAGATGGTGGATCAACAAAACGTGGCAACACAGGTGGAAGTTATGATATTGGTAAAAATGCCCCTTATGCTGCCTCTACTCTTCGAGCTGTTTTTTATAGAACATATAATAAAGATAACGAATGGGCGTATCAAGGTATATCACGTTTTGTTAGTTTTAAAGATGATCAAAATTTTACTACTAGTGGTTTTGGCTATTATGGAAATGACAATCAAAAACCTATTAATAATATTCCAGAACTTGATGATATTACTAAAAGAACAAAATATGGTTCTGATGTTTTTGTATTTGGATTTTGTGGAGATAATAATTGGAAAACAGATATCGTAAAAGCTATTCTAATTAATTTTGTAATTTCAATTTATGAAGAAAAATTAAAAGTATATGTTGATGACATTGAAATTTCAAAAAATACATTAAATGTTTTAATTAATGAATATGTTAAAAACAACAAAAGAGAATTAATGAATTGTTATTCAACGTATCAAGTTTTAACAAGTCAAAATACAGAAGTGTTTTATAAGGATTTCCATGAAATGGGTAAGTTAGAACTTAAAGTATTAATAGACCCAAATTTAAATTTAGATAAGAAGTGCTTAAGAACACGAGAAACTGGCATGAAACTTTTTAACCAGGGAAAAATTTCTAAATCAATTCCGTTTGCTGCAATTTTGAGTTTACGTGGTGAAGTTTTAGGTAAATATTTTTTAAAGCTTGAACCACCTACTCATGATTCGTGGGATGTTGATAGAGCACCTAATAAAGCTCAAGCAGAACAATATATAGATGAAATTCAAAAATGGGAAAAAGAAATTATTATAAAAAAGGGAGCTAAAACTTCTTTTGGGGATATTTCAGTTTCTGGTTTAAGTCAAAATCTAGCTGTTAATGGCGGTTACTCTTCATCTAAAAAAATAGATGCTTTGTCTGAAACGGTTAATGATATATATATTGTTCAAAAGCAAAATAATAAAATTCAAGGACAATTTATTGGATTAGATGGTGATTCAAATAATACTGGCAAGGAAAAGATTGTTAATGGAAAAATTGATGATGAAAATGGTGAATTAATCGGAATAAGAAAATTAAAAGGTAAAAGAGAAAGAAACAAAGTAGTGAAGCATAAAGCAAGGCTTGATGAAAATGGCAATGATTTAGTGAAGAAAAATGAACAGTCAGGGAAACCTCAAAATATTAGTTCTTTAAGAATAATTAAGTGTGATATGAAAAAATATGAACTCATCTTTGCACTTGATAAGGATATATTGAACGGTCATTTATGCTTATTATCTATTGGCGAAAACAATAGAGGAAGAATGATAAATGTTGTAAAGGCTGATCCAATTTCTAACATAAATATTAACGGTATAAAAAATGGTGAAATTAGTTTTAGTAATGTAAAAAAAGATGATAAAGTCAAATTATCTTTTGAATTATCTAATAATAGTAATTTTGCAATGGAGGTAATAGTTTATGAACATTACAAATAGACTTTATACATATCCTGTTTTAAGTAATGATACAAATGATTATAATAATTCTCATTTTCAAGTTTCATATTCTTACGAAAATATAGGTGTTTTATCTTTAAAATTTAAGTTTAAATGTATTTTAGATAATGAAGAATTATTAAATTTAATAAATGATAAAAAAGCTAGGCTTTGTTTACACATTGAATGCTCGCTTACTTCTTATAGACAAATGTTTGTTTTAAATAGTAATGGGGATACCGAAATTAATGTTGAGTTTAAGAAAATAAATGGAAAAATTGAGCTGTTAGCTTTGGTTGTTGCAACTGAGACGTTACCTGATTATTATAGTAAAGATTTTAATGATGATTATAATAACAGAAAGTTTTTTGTTGATAAAGGCGCTATTTTAGCTTTTGATAACTTGGGATATATTAATATAAATAAGAATATCCAAGAATTTAAAAATGTAGAATCTATTTTTTCAATTACTAAGTTACAATCTGAAGAAGAAACTCCTTTTAATGTTAATTTAGACGGCGAGAGAATTAAAATTGGACTACCACAAAAGCAGTTTGATTATTACAATATCAATTGTAATAATGTTCATCTTCAAAGTGTGTTTAACTCATTAGTGATTTTCCCTACACTTATTTATGTTTTTGAAACACTAAGCTCTAGTGCCGATGAATATAAAGATAAAACTTGGTATTTAGCTTTAGAATATAATTTTAAAAATATTGGGAAAAATTTATCGAGCGAATTGGAAAAAATTTGTAATGATGAATTAACCTCAATTGAATTAGCCCAAATAATCATGGATTATCCAATTAGAACAGCTTTTGATGGGCTAAGTATGTTAGATGGTGGTGAAGAAATTGATGAAGATTAGAATAATGAAACAGCAAGTACTTGATAAAATTAAAGATAATATGAAAGAGTACATTGAAAAATACTTTATTGAAGAATCAAACGATTGGTTATGGAATGTTTGTGATTGTGACCCATTTGAAGATTTTAAAGAAATAAATGATTTTTCTTTGGCCGATATAAATCAACAAGCTACAATTATAGATTTTTACAATTGCAAAATATTATATTCAAACTTAAATTTTTTAAACGAATCACAGGCTGCAGATGAAAGACTATGGGCCGGTTTATCGAATGACATTTTTTATTCATATTTACGTAAGCGATTTAATATGAGTGAAGTTACATATCATAAAGCAAAGAATCCAATTGGTGATGTGTTAACAAGATTTTTTTACAAAAATTCAGGACGATCTGGATATTTTAGAAATGCCTTAGCTAAATGCTGGTGGGTTGGACATCATACATACGATCCTATAAATAAATTTAAACTGCTTGATACTTTGGGCCCTAATGATATGAGTACTAAAGTTACAGATATTTTCCACAATTACACTTTTTCTTCTTGTAATAATGCTTTGAGTGGAATAATAGAAGGAATCGGATACTTTAATGCTAATGGAATTAAATATAATATGCAAAGAGATGTAAGACCATGTCTTCAATATATAAATGCCATCGGAGGAAGTTTGGTATTAGATGTCTTTACTACAAATGAAATAAGAGATATTTTTATTAAACAACTTCAATTAAAATTAGATGGTAAATCAAATGATTTGGTTTATGATAATTATGTTGATGATAATATTGAAGATACAGTTGCAATAGATGATAATTTAGTTATGATGGGTGATTTAGTTCATGTAATAGAATTGGACATGCCTGAAAAAGTTAAAAAATATCAGATGAAATATAAAACAGAAACAGACCTAACATTATATCCTTTTGTTGAAATGCTTATTGGAAAACGTGAAGGGGATATAGTTGAATTTGAAAATAAAAAATATAAAATTGTCTTAATAGAGAAAAATTCACCAAGCAGGACTTAAATTTAAAATAAAATTAAATTTAAAAGATATTCATTTTAATAATCAAATTTATTTATATATAGTTTCAGGTTGGTTTTGCATTATATTATAAAAAATTGTATAATTATAATAAATATATTCTAATGCTAGAGGAGTATTGTATGAGAATAATTGATATAAAGAATAAAATTATAGATTTTGTACGTGATGAAAGAGAAGCACGCAGAGTTATTGAATTGCTAAAGAAAAATCAATCTGAGATGCATATATGTGATTTAGATTTAGTTTTACTATTAGTATCGTTAGGGGCTTTCCAATTTATTTCAAACAAACAATTTGATTTACTTTGTGATTTTGAATTCGCTCAATATTTAGCACCTAAAACTTTTTCAAAAGATGCAGTTGACTTTGATGATGAAAAAAGAATTAATGAAATAAGGGAAGAAATTGCGTATACATTAAAGAAACAAATTTTATCTAATGAAGCAATTGATGTGATTGATAATCATGAACTTATTGGAAATGTAAATATTGATGCTTTAATTGCCAATCAGGCAACGTTTATAAATTTACAAAACAACATTAGTATTGAAGCTAGAACATCTGGAATATATTCATTTGCATTATCACAAGTTGGTTATAGAATATTGTATGATGTTACATTAAAGAATAACGCAGATGTGTCTATAAAAAATTTGGTTTTAAAAATAACATCAACACCAAATTATGTTACTTTTGGAGAGATTAATATTCGCCTATTACAGCCACATCAACCAATAATGATTTCAGATTTTGTTGTTACACCACAAATTGACGAATTACTTAAGCTTAATGAAAAACAAATTGGAACTTTAAATTTTACATTATATGATGGTGAAACTGAAATAGCTAAGCTTTCAAGTGAAATGATTTATTATTCTTATGACACTTGGGTAGAAAGACTAATTCCCGGTTCGACAGCTTTATTTGTAATGCCTAATGAAGATTCTGTAAAAAATATAGTTAGATTAACTGCACAAACATTGCAAAAAGAAACTGGGAAGGCTTCATTAGATGATTATCAATCTGGGGATAAAAATTTAGTTAATGAACAAGTAAAGGCATTATACGATACATTAAGGCAGGAAGGAATTTGATATATTACATCACCAGCTTCGTATGAAGTGGTAGGTCAAAAAATTAGGATCCCTCATGATGTTTTAAAGGGAAAACAAGGGACATGTATTGATTTAGCAATTTTATTTGTTTCATGTCTTGAATCTATGGGATTGAATGCCGGTATTGTTTTGATTGCAGGACATGCTTATGCTTGTGTTTTCTTGGAAGAGGAACATTTATTAAGCTCTCCATATTCTGATGCAACTAAAATGTTAGATTTATGTGATAATGAAAAAAAGGTCATTTTTATAGAATGTACTACCTTTACAGCTGGTAATGACACAACGTTTGAACAAGCGTGTTCATTAGCAAGAGAAAATACTTGGGTACATGTTAATGATCCAAACTTTGAGGTTATAGATATATCAATTTCAAGAGCAAGTGGATATTTGCCATTACCTATAAAATTTGATGATGTTGAAAAAATAACTATTGATTTAGAGGTTAAAGAAGAGAATTCTATCAGATTGAAAAAGAAGGATTTTAAGACTTCAAGTGATAAATTAAAACTTACTGATGCTGAGGTCAATAAATTCGATTTGTGGGAAAAGAAGCTTTTGGATTTGTCAAAAAGAAATGAACTTATTGACTTTAAAGTTGATAGAAATGGTCAGCAAATTTTGACTTTTGATAATGATGGTAATTTGAGTATAAATTTTTTATTCGATGAGTTTAAGGAAAAGAAATATCAATATACATTAATTGATTCAAATATACAAGGTATGGGTGGAACTTTAAGTCTTCCGGATTTAACTGAAGAACAATATAACACTTGTAGTTATGCCGTAAATGATCATAAGTTGTTATTTATAAAGCGAAAAACTTCCTTGAATAGTGCGCTTAAATTTTTCGATAGAGAAAGAAGAAAGGCATTTGAGGAAAGTGGATCAAATGTTTTATATATGGCGATTGGTTTTATTGAATGGTTTGAAACGGAAAGGTCAATTCGTCCTAAATATGCACCAATTATTCTAATTCCTATTGATTTAAAAAGACATAGTAAGGATAGTTATTCAATTATTGGTCGAGATGAACCTGCATTTCTTAATATCTCAATATTTGAATTCTTTCACCAAGAGTTTAAAATGAACTTTGATGATTTGTTAACTATGAATTTATTCTCAGATGATTCTAATATTTCTGCTGATACAATTTTAAATACTGTTTCTGAAAAATTGAAGAGGCTAAAACGAGCGCGAGTTATCAAAACTGCTGCAATTAATATTTTTAGATTCTCTAAGGCTGTAATGTGGCAAGATGTTAAATATCATAGAGAAGAACTTGCTAAAAATAAGGTTATAAAATCAATTTTAAATCGTTCTTATATTGTTACTGAGGAAGAAAAATTGACCGAGAATTTTGATGATGACAAATCAAATCCGGCTGATTTGGCAATTCCTTTAAGTGCAGATTCAAGCCAAATAAAGGCTATAAAAGATTGTGGTGAGGGAAAAAGCTTTATTTTACAAGGACCACCTGGAACAGGTAAATCGCAAACAATTACTAATATGATTGTAAATGCTATTTACCATGGAAAAACGGTTTTATTTGTTGCTGAAAAGATGGCAGCGCTTGAGGTTGTACAAAGACGATTAGAAAAGTTAAAACTAGACAAATTTGCCCTTGAAGCACATTCTATTAAATCAGATAAAGCTAGTGTAATGGAACAATTCAAAAATAGGATTGAGCTTAATAGAATTATTTCAGATACAGATAAATATTATAAAACTTCTAGCGATTTGAAATTGAAACGAGACGATTTAAATAAGATTATAAATGTCCTTCATAAAAAAGAAGATTATTTCTTATCATTTTATGATGCTCTTGTTCGAAGTGATGGATTAGATGATATTGCAACAATTGAACTCAATGATGATTTTGTTAGAAATCTTAATGATGATAAATTTCAAGAAGACATTAATCTAATAAACGAATTTGAAAATCAAATAATAGAAAATGGTGGATATTTAAATAATCCGTTTATTTTGTATCGAAGTCAAAAGTATATTCCTAATGTAACTAAAAATAAGTTTAGAGAGTTAGGTCCTAAATATAAAATAGCATTGCTTAAATATAATAATGCAATTACTAAATTTCAGGAAGAAAATGATATTGAATTTAGTATATCAAGAAGTAAAAATAATGAGATTATTTTGTTACTTAAAGATAATGACATGAAAAATGTGATTCCATCATTATTAAATTCAAATTTAATTAATAACGAAGAAATAAGTTTTATATTATTAAATGGTATAAAGGTACAAAAAGAATTAGAAAAAATTCGTTTCTCTTATGCTGATTCAATTTTATCTTTAGATATAAATCAAGCATTATTTGATTATGATAAGGCTAAAAATGCAGGCTTTTTCTCTAGGGGAAAGCTTCAAAAAGCGTGTGTTAAGCAAATTGCAGATTTATCAAGAAATCCTAAACTTGTCAAATTTGAAGAATTGCCTTATTTGTATGGTGAATTGAAAAAAATTAAAGATAATATTCAAATTTTAAAGAATTCCATGTCAAGATACGAGGTATTCTTTGGGCCTTCTTATTCATATATGATAGAAGATTATGATTTTAATTTGATTAATGAAAAATATAATGTTTCAAAACAATTTTATGCTAATCATAAAGGTTTAGGTGATATTCTCTTAAATAAAATTGTTACTAAAAGTAATTCGTTTGCACTTAGAAATTCTAATGAGGTTATAGAATCTTATGAAGAGTTAAAGCAAATTGAAAATATTTTAGAGACTGAATTAGGATTTGATTATTCGTTATGTGATAAATATCTTATTGGATACTCAGATATTGTAAAAATGATTGATAAATGGGATACAAGAATTGATTATCTTAGAAACTGGAGTTATTTATTAACAATATATGAAAAACTTCAAAATAATAATTTAAAATGTATTATCGATTATATTGAAAGTGATAATTATGATTATTCTAAAAATCAGCTTGCATTAATTTATCAAAAATCAGTATACAAACATATTATGAACGAAATTGTATTAAATAATAATTCTGGTTCATTTAATGCAATTGAATTAAAACATTCTTCTGATACATATAAAGAATTAATAAATGTTTTTGCAAATGAAACGGTAAAAGAAACAGCTTTTAGAATTACATCTCAAACACCATTAATGACGGAAAAATCTGCTGCATCATCTGAAATTGGTATTTTAAGAGCCGCAATTACTAATAAATGTAGAGGAAAATCATTAAGACAACTATTCTCTGAAATTCCTCATATTATTACTAAATATTTTCCTGTGTTTTTGATGTCGCCAATTTCTTGTGCACAATTTTTAAATCATAATATGCCTAAGTTTGATATCGTCATTTTTGATGAGGCGTCCCAAATGCCAACAAGTGAAGCTATAGGTGCAATTGCAAGAGGTAAAAATTTAATTGTAGTAGGAGACTCAAAACAAATGCCTCCAACTGCATTTTTCCAAACTAAAGGATCAGATGATGATTATGTAGATATTGATGATCAAGAAAGTATTCTTGATGATTGCAGCGTAATTGGTATGCCATCAAGACAACTAGATTGGCATTATAGAAGTAAACATGAGTCTTTAATAAGATTTTCAAATGCAAGGTTTTATAATAATTCACTTGTTACATTCCCATCACCAAATGATATGGTTACAAAGGTTACACTTAAAAATGTAAAAGGTGTTTATGATAAAAGAGGGAAAAACAACAATGCAATTGAGGCTGATGCAATAATTAAAGAAATTGAAAGAAGATTAAAATCTACTGAACTTTGCAAGCGTAGTATTGGTGTTGTAACCTTTTCATCATCTCAACAAGAATTAATCGAGGATAAACTTGATGATTTTTGGGCTAAAAATAAAAAACTAGAAGCTAAATATCTAGAAATGGTAAATGATCCTATTCATCCATTAGAGCCGATTATTGTTAAAAATCTTGAAAATATTCAAGGTGATGAAAGAGATGTAATTTTGTTTTCAGTATGTTATGGACCAGATAAAAATGGACAAATGTCTTATCAATTTGGACCTATTAACAAATCTGGCGGAGAAAAGAGATTAAATGTAGCTTTTAGTAGAGCTAGATATGAAATGACAATTTTTACATCTTTCGAGCCTTCTTTGTTAAGCCATATGAATTCAAATTCAATAGGAGCTCAAGAATTTTATTTGTTCTTAAAATATGCTAAAGATGGCGGAAGTACATTAGCTATAAGCAATAATTCGATATCTGAAATTCCTGTTGGTATTGAAAAAAGAATTGCTGCAGAATTAAATAAACTTGGATATAAAACAGTTACTGATGTTGGTAAATCATCATTTAGAGTTGATATAGGAATTATTGATCCAAATGATGAAAATCAATATATTCTTGGAGTAATTTGTGATAGTTATTCATATGAAAATGCATCAACTTCTCGAGATAGAAATATTATTCAACCTTCAATTCTTAAAGTATTAGGCTGGAATTTAATAAGAATTTGGTCATTTGATTATTTAGATGATCCTAAGTTTGTTATTAACTTAATTGTTGATAAAATTAAAGAACTGGAGAAAAATCCTAATACGCAATCAATTGAAAATAATAATGATAATATAAACATTGAATATGAAAGTGAAAAAATTGAATCAATATCTTATGCAGAAAAATATACTCAATTTATGAGAAAATTTAATGTTACAGATGATCATAAAAGTGGCGAATTTAAAAATTCAGTAAAAGTTATTATTCAAGAAATTTTAAAACTTGAAGTTCCTATTTCATATCAAACACTATGTAACAGAGTTGCTAATGCAACTTTATGCTCAAGGGCAGGATCTGATATTCAAAATGCTGTAAATTATGCGTTGAGTATGTTAAATGCAAAAAAGACTAAAAATGGTGAAAAAATTTTTATCTGGAATAGTGATGGTAATACAAAGCTTGAACATTACCGAGTTTTTGATGATGAAGCAAGAGATATGGAGGATATTGCAAAAGAAGAAATTATCGTTGCTGTAAAAGAAGTTCTTCTAAACCACGGTCCTATGACTATAGATGATTTGAAGAGATTAACAGCAAATTGCTTTGGCATTAAATATGTTAAGGCTAAAGTTAATGAAACAATGGATTGTGTTATAGAGCATTATTGCAATAATAAAGATCCAAATAAAAATATACTTACAATGATTAATTCGCAATCAAGAATTGCATTAAAAGAGCAGGTGAAATAAATATGATATTAAGTGGTGGAATTGCAACTGGCATTGTTTTTGGCTCAATTGCGTTGATTATAATTCTGATAATTATATTGGTTAAAATTGATAAAGCTAAAACAGATAGAGTAAGAAAAACAAGTCCTTATTTTCGTAAAATTTTAGAATTGAATAATAAAACAAGTTTTAAGACTATCAGTGGGTCTTTTACAAGAGTTTCAAATACATTAAGCACTAAGCGTCAATTTGATAATTTTAATTACACAAAAAAATGTGATGAATATATTGCTGATTACCTAGAGCAATTTATACATATTGTTGATGGTATAGAATATAATAAAAAGGCTTATAAAGAGTATTCTGAAGCGTTTAGGGCTCTAAAACACACTGATTCTGTTGAATTGGCAAAAAAAAACAAAATGTCGCTAGCATCTTTTGTAAAAAGAGAAACTAAACTTGCAACAGCAGCATATATAAAGCCAGTTATGGATTATACAGTTACTGTTTTAGCATCCTATACTTCACCAAAGGGAAGAAATTCTTATAGTTGGAGTAATAGTTTTGATTATAATTATATTAAGCAAACGGTTACTTTATATAGACCTAAACCAGTTACTTTATCTGGAAATGAAAATGAACCAAATAAAACAAAAACTATAGTTAATCAAAATAATACTAATTCTAGACCAACTAGATCACCTAGAACATCAAAACCAATTAATTCTATAGATGATCTTGAAGAGATAGATTAAAATTATAAAATATATTAATAATGTTTATAGTTTACTCACAGTGTATAAATACATTGTGAGTTTTTTAATAATGGAAAATTATCAAATTTTCTCAAAAATAACTTAAAATGTAATTTTTATTAAATTATTTAAGGCATTATATCAGCTTTTTTCACAAATTTTACTTTTTATAGCTAAAAAGCAACTTCACCAAAATGGCTAATGATGATATAATAAAGCATATAATGTTTTAGATAAAAAGTATAAAAATTTTATGCTTAAAATGGCTTTTCATAGCTATTTGTAGAAAGAGGTGCTTTTATGGACTTATTTGATAATAAAACTAAATTATTAGGTGATGATTTAAAAAAATCAATTAAACCCAATTCTAAAATAAAAATTGTAGCTTCATATTTTTCTATTTATGCTTTTGAAGCTTTAAAGGATGAATTATCAAAAATAGGAGAATTACAGTTTATTTTCCCAACTCCTACATTTGTTTCTAAAGGAATTACTGATAAATTGAAAAAAGAAAAAAGAGAATATTATATTCCTAAACATATGAATGAAAATATGCTTTATGGAACTGATTTTGAAATAAGATTAAGAAATCAACTTACTCAAAAGGTTATAGCAAAAGAATGCGCTGATTGGGTTAAAAATAAAGTAACATTTAAATCAAATATTACGCCTAATGGAATTCCTAATTTTATTTATGTAGATAATGGCGAAAATGAATCTGTATATATGCCAATAAATGGGTTCACATCTACTGATTTAGGATATGAAAAAGATAATATGATGTTTAATCTTATTAATAAATTAGATGGGGACTATACTAGACAATTTTTTAATCAATTTAAAAATGTTTGGGATGATGATGCAACTCTTGAAGATGTTACGACTTCGATAACAGATTATATTTCATCTGCTTATATTGATAATGCACCAGAATATATTTACTTTATTACGTTATATAATATTTTTAATGAATTTTTAGATGATATTATGTCAGAAGATTATATGCCTAATGAAAGAACAGGCTATAAAAATTCTATTATTTGGAATAAACTATATAATTTCCAAAGAGATGGTGCAATAGGTATAATCAATAAACTTGAAAAATATAATGGTTGTATTTTAGCTGATTCAGTTGGTCTTGGTAAGACTTTTACTGCATTAGCTGTAATGAAATATTATGCATCAAGAAATAAAAATATCTTAGTTCTAACCCCTAAAAAACTTGCAAATAACTGGAATAAATATAGAGATAATGTAAAAACAAACCTATTCTATAAAGACGGAATTCACTTTGATGTTTTATATCATACTGACCTTGGAAGAAAAAAAGGCATTTCAAATGGGCATGACTTATCTCAATTTAATTGGGATAATTACGATTTGGTAGTTATTGATGAATCTCATAATTTTAGAAATGCTAATAGTTATAAAGATAAGGAAACAAGATATGATTTCTTATTAAAACATGTAATGAATGATGGTGTTAAAACAAAAGTGTTAATGTTATCAGCAACACCAGTTAATAATAGATTTAATGATTTGAAAAATCAATTAGCTTTAGCTTATGGTGAAAACGTTAATGAATTTAATGAAAAATTAGAAACTGAAAAGACTGTTGAAACAATTTTAAAAAATGCTCAACAGCAATTTAATGAATGGTCTAAACTTCCTGTTGAAGAAAGAACATCAAAAAGATTGATGGATTCTCTTGATATTGATTTTTCAATATTACTTGATAATGTAACAATAGCTAGAAGTAGGAAGCATATAACAAAATATTATGATACTAAGGATATAGGAAAATTCCCAACAAGATTAAGACCTGAATCTTATTATTGTGATATTGCCGATAGTAATGATTTTTTAGGATATAATGATATATTTGAATCATTAATGGGATTAACTATGGGTGTATATGCACCAATGGATTATGTTCAACCAAGTAAAATTCATAAATATGAGGAATTATATGATACAAATGTTGGACGTGCAACTTTAAAACAAGTTAATCGTGAACGTGCATTACAAAGATTAATGACAATTAATATGTTAAAGCGTCTTGAATCATGTGTTGATTCATTTAGAATAACTTTAAAGAAAATAAAGGAAGTTAATCAGAATACTTTAAAATCAATTATTGATTTTGAAAATCATAAATCAGAACATAAAAATTATGAATTAAATCAAATAGATGAAGATGACTTTGATAATGATGATTTTGATATTACGAATGAATCAACTTTAGGAAAAGTTAAAATTGATTTTGCTGATATGGATTTAAAATTATGGAAAAATGATTTGAAGTCAGATATTGACACTTTAGATACTTTGTATGATTTAATGATGATTGTTTCTCCTGATAAAGATTTGAAGTTAAGAAAATTATTATCACTAATAGATAATAAAATAAATAATCCAATTAATCCTAATAACAAAAAAGTATTAATTTTCTCAGCTTTTGCAGATACAACTAATTATTTATACGATAATATTTCAAGTTATGTTAAAGATAAATATGGACTAAATACTGCAAGAATTCAAGGAGCACAAAGTGGTAATACAGCAACAATTGATGGAGATAAAGAAACCGATAGATTACTTGCTTTATTCTCACCAAAATCAAAAGAACGTGATGTTGTATATCCAAATGATAAAAATGTAAATATTGATATTTTAATAGCAACTGACTGTATATCAGAAGGACAAAATTTACAAGATTGTGATTTATGTATTAACTATGATATTCATTGGAATCCAGTTAGAATTGTTCAAAGATTTGGTAGAATTGATAGAATTGGATCAGTTAATGAATATATCAAATTAATAAACTTTTGGCCTAATGTGTCATTAGATTCATATATTAATTTAAATGCTAGAGTTGAAAATAGAATGAAGCTTGTAGATGCAACCGCAACAGGTGATGATAATATTATTTCATCTGAACAAGCAGACCTTGATTATCGTAAACAACAACTAAAGAAATTACAAGATGGTGACTTACAAGATCTTGAAGATGTTGACGGCTCAATTACTATAACCGATTTAGGCTTAAATGAATTTAGAATGGATGTAGTATCATACATAAAGGAACATGGAGAACCTAAAAATATTCCAAATGGTTTATATGCAGTTGTAAGACATGATGATAATGCAAATATACAAAAAGGTGTTATTTATGTATTAAAAAATAAAGTTGATGACATTAACATAGGTAAAAAGAATAGATTACATCCATATTATTTGGTTTATCTTGATGAACAAGGAAACGTCATAAATAATCATATGGAAGTAAAGCAAATACTTGATGTTATTAGAAAAACTTGTAAAAATCAAACTGAACCTATAAAAGATTTATGTCATCAATTTAGCAAAGAAACAAAAGATGGCTATAAGATGGATAAGTATAGCGAATTACTAAATAAAAGTATCGAATCAATTATAGATGTTAAGGAAACTAATGATATTTATTCATTATTTAATAATGGTTCTGATGTTCTATTTAGTGGAAATATTAAGGGTTTAGATGATTTTGAATTGATTGCATTTGTTGTTATAAAGTAGGTGGTATAATGTTTAATTTTAGTAGTAAAACAGAAGTAAATAAGCAATTTAAACTTACAGATTTATATAAGCAAATGAATGCTACAAAAGAAGTTAAACAAAATGCCTTAATGATTAGTTCAATAACATTAAAAAATGTTATATCCCCAACTACATTAAATGTAAAAGAATCAAACATTATGAAAGAATTTTATGTTTTTGAAATTATTTCAAAGAAAAGAGAAATTCCTTCAATATTTATTAAAGAACTTGATAAAGCAATTAAAATTCAAACAATATTCATTATAAAAAATGATGAATATGAAATTCTTTATACTAAATATAAAAAGGATAAAACATCAAAGTATTTTGAATCAAATTGGACAACTAAAAAATATGATTTACCATTAAGTGTAAATGTTCCAGATTCATATAAATATATTATTTCGAAAACATTTATTTATCCATATTTTGAAAATGAAACTGTAGAAGAATATATATCAAGATATCTTAAATTACAAAAGCTTGATACATCTATAAAAAAACTAGAAGATTTAGTAAATAAAGAGATTCAATCTAAAAAAAGATTTGAATATAATGAAAATTTAAAACAATTAAATAAAGAAAAAGATAATTTATTAAAAGAGGTATAATAACATGGCAATTGAAAAGTTAAATATGGAAACTAAAGATTTATCACAAGAACATATAAAACAAATTCAACAATTATTTCCAAATGCAGTAACTGAAATAAATAAGGATGGAAAAATTACATTAGGTATTGATTTTGATGTTTTAAAGCAAGAATTATCAAATGAATTAATTGATAAAAAACAAGAAAGATATCAAATGACTTGGCCTGGAAAAAAGAAAGCTATGTTATTAGCCAATAGTAAAATTAATGCTTCACTTAGACCATTAAAGGAAAAATCGGTTGATTTTGATAATACTAAAAATATCTATATAGAGGGAGATAATTTAGATGTACTTAAATTATTAAGAGAAACCTACCTAAATAAAGTAAAAATGATCTATATTGACCCACCATACAATACTGGTAATGACTTTGTTTATAATGATGATTTTGCGCAATCAACTGATGAATATAATACAATTAGTGGCCAATATGATGAACAAGGTAATAGAATGGTTTTAAACAATGAGTCTAATGGTAGATTTCATACTGATTGGCTAAATATGATGTATTGTAGACTTAAGGTTTCAAGAGACCTTTTGACTGATGATGGGGCAATTTTTGTAAGTATTGATGATAATGAACAATCAAATTTATTAAAACTATTAACTGAGATTTTTGGTGAAGATAATAAAGTTGCTGAGTTTATTGTTATTCGTTCAGAAGGCGGTGGATTAGCTAAGCAAGTTATTAAAGGTCATGATTATTTATTTGTTTTCGCTAAAGATATTTCTAAATTTTCTCCACTTGGGCGTCCAAAGGATATTCGTGGTAAAATAATTGAAAAAGATGGTGAAAAATATTGGATTCAAGAAGATTGGTTAAGAAAAGAATTTGGTAAATATGGTAATTGTCATTATGAAGAAATTGTCCAATATAAAGGTAAAGAAAAATTTGACGAAATTAATGATGGATTAAAAAATGGGAAATATGTTCTTGTACCTAAGTCAAATGGAATGAATATTGTTGGTAAATTACGTAATATTAAAGATGATTCATCGAAATTCTATTCAATCCTAAAACATCTTTCAGCAAATGGTATAAAAGATTTAAAAGATTTAACAATGGAAAAATTTTTTAGCTATCCTAAGCCAGTTTCTTTGCTAAAAGAAATTATAAGTGGCATTACATTTTTTACTTTAAAAAAACAAGATATAATTTTAGACTTCTTTTCAGGATCAGCAACAACAGCTCATGCTGTAATGGAATTAAATGCAGAAGATAAAGGTAATAGAAAATTCATAATGGTTCAAATGCCAGAAGAATGTAAAGACGAAACTGAAGCACAAAAAATGGGTTATAAAACTATTTGTGATATTGGTGAAGAGCGTATACGACGTGCTGGTAAGAAAATTAAAGATGAACTAATTGAAAAGAAAAATAATGCTGGAATGCTTAATGATGATGTTATTGATCCTGATTCATTAGATATAGGATTTAGAGTATTTAAATTGGATTCATCAAATATGAATGATGTATATTATAATCCTAATCAAACTCAAAAAAATCTTTTAGATACTACAATTGATAATATTAAATTAGATAGAACAGGTTTAGATTTATTATTCCAAGTGATGCTTGAGTTGGGTGTTGAATTATCAGCTAAAATAGATGAAAAAGATATTTTAGGTAAGAAGTGTTATTTTGTAAATGATAATGATATTGCTGCATGTTTTGATGATGATTTAACTAATGAATTATTAACAGAACTAGCTAAAACAAAACCATTATATGCAGTATTTAAAGATTCTTGTTTTAATAATGATAGTGTAGCTATTAACAATGAACAAATATTTAAGACATATTCACCTTCTACAAAGGTAAAAGTATTGTAAGAGGTAAATATATGAGTAACATAAAATTTAAATTTAAAACACAAAAATATCAAACTGACGCAGTAGATGCCATTTGTAATGTATTTAATGGTCAGCCTTATTCAAAAAATGCTCAATATACTAGAGATTTAGGTATAATTGAACCTAAGAAGGAAACGAGAACAATATTCAATTTCGATGAGAATGCAAAAGAAGCTAGTAAAGAATTTCTAAAAGAAGATGAAGAAGATGTTGATGATACTGGTTTTGCTAATGAAAGATTAATGCTTACACAAGGACAATTATTAACAAATATTAAAGATATTCAAAATATGAATAATATTAAAGAATCATCTACACTATCTCATAAAATTGGTGCTGTTGAGCTTGATGTTGAAATGGAAACTGGTACAGGAAAAACATATGTTTACATTAGAACAATGTTTGAATTAAATAAAAGATATGGATTTTCTAAATTTATAGTTGTTGTTCCATCTATAGCTATTCGTGAAGGTGTTTTTAAGACATTTAGTCAAACCGAAGATCATTTTATGGATATTTATGGTAAGAAGGCTAGATTCTTTATTTATAATTCTAAGAATTTAAATCAATTAGATTCATTTAGTAGTAGTGATTCTATTAATGTTATGATAATAAATATTCAAGCATTTAATGCTCGTGGAGCTGATGTTAGAAAAATTTATGAAGAACAAGATTCATTTCAATCACGTAAGCCAATTGATGTTATAAAGAAAAATAGACCTATTTTAATCCTAGATGAACCACAAAAAATGAGTGGTAGTGCTACTCAAGATAGTTTATTAAATTTTAATCCATTATTTTCTTTGAATTTTTCAGCAACGCATAAAATTCAACATAATTTAGTTTATGTATTAGATGCTTTAGATGCTTATAATAAAAAATTAGTAAAGAAAATAGAAGTAAAAGGATTCCAAATTAAAAATTTAAGAGGAACTAATGGCTATTTATATCTTCAAGATATTATATTAAGCCCTAATAAACCTCCTATGGCTAAAATTGAATTTGAAATATTATATTCTGGAGCAAGAATTAATAGAGAAACTAGAAATCTTGCGGTTGGGGATAATCTATATCAAATATCAAATAATATGGAACAATACAAAGATGGATATATTATATCAGAAGTAAATCCTTTTAATAATACAGTTACATTTTTAAATGGAGAAGTATTAGAACTTGGAACTGCTACTGGGGATGTCAATGAAAATGATGTTAGAAGAATTCAAATAAGAGAAACAATTAAATCACACTTTGAAAAAGAGGAAGAACTATTTAATAAAGATATTAAAGTACTTTCATTATTCTTTATTGACGAGGTTGCTAAATATCGTCAATATGATGAAGATGGAAATGAAGTTAATGGAGAATATGGTGTAATATTTGAAGAAGAATATAACAATATTGTAAATGAATATATAACAGTATTTAATACACCATATTGTGATTATTTAAGAAATACCAGTGCTTCTAAGGCTCATAATGGTTATTTTTCAATTGATAAAAAAGGTAGAAAGATTGATTCTAAAACTACGAGAGGAACAGATACTTCTGATGATGAATCTGCATATGATCTTATTTTGAAGGATAAGGAAAGATTATTATCATTTGAAGAGCCTACTAGATTTATTTTCTCCCATTCAGCTTTAAGAGAAGGATGGGACAATCCCAATGTATTCCAAATTTGTACCTTAAAGCATTCATCTAATGATGTCCAAAGAAGACAGGAAGTTGGAAGAGGATTACGTATTTGTGTTAATAAGTTCGGAGATAGAATGGATTCTATAACAGAAGGTATTGATTTTTATGATATAAATAAACTAACTGTTATTGCTAATGAATCTTATGAATCATTTGTTAAAGGAATTCAATCTGAAATTAAAACAGATTTATATGATAGACCTACTAAAGCATCAGTTACTTTCTTTACAGGAAAGACAATTATTGTTAATAATAAGGAAGAGAAGATTACTTCTCGTCAAGCTACTGCAATTTATCAGTATTTATTAAGAAATAATTATATTGATTTAGATGAGAAGCCAACTGATGATTATAAACAAGCAAAAGAAGTTGGAACATTAGCACCAATGATACCAGAATTAGAGCCAATTGCTGAACAAATTCATACATTAATTCAATCAATATATGATGATAAAGTTATTGGTAATATGATTAATAATGGAAGACAATCTAAAGTTCAAGATAATAATTTAAATGAGAATTTTAACAAAAATGAATTCCAAAAATTATGGAACTTAATAAATCACAAATATGCATATTATGTTGATTTTGATTCAAATGAACTAATCAATAATTCAGTAAAAGTAATTAATTCTGAGCTTTATGTAACAGAATTAAAATATACTATTACAATAGGTGAACAAAAAGAAAATATTGATAAAAATCAAATAGAAAATAGTGAAGCCTTTAAGGAAGGTAAAATATCTACAAAAACATTAAAGACTTCTACAAGTAATCAAATCAAATATGACCTATTAGGTAAAATAGCTGAACAAACATCTTTAACAAGAAAAACGATAGCTACTATTTTAAAGAATATTGATGATTCTAAATTTATATTATTTAGAGCTAATCCAGAAGAATTTATTAATAAAGTATGTAAAATGATTAACGAACAAAAGGCTTCATTAATTGTAGAGCATATTACTTATAATCAGGTTGAGGGTCAATTTGATTCAACTATTTTTACAGAATCTAAATTAGCTACAGAATATGCTAATGCATATAAAGCTAAAAAGCATATTAGAGATTATGTTTTTGTTGATGGAATCAATAAATCAACTTCAATTGAAAGAGTATTAGCAGAAGATATGGATAAAGCTGATGAAGTTGTTGTTTATGCTAAACTTCCAACTAGCTTCTATATTCCAACACCAGTTGGAAATTATAGTCCAGACTGGGCTATAGCATTTAAAGAAGGCTCAGTAAAACATATTTATTTTGTTGCCGAAACAAAAGGTTCTCTTGATTCATTACAATTAAGAGGTGTTGAAAAAGCTAAAATTGAATGTGCTAAGAAATTATTTAATAATATGTCAACATCTCAAGTGAGATATGAACATATTAATACATATCAATCATTGCTTGATAAAATGAATGCATTGAAATAATAAAATTATGGCTTTAATTAATTTTAATGAAGATGTTTATTATTTAAATAGACAAATTTTCATGAAAGGAGTTGTTTTAAATGTTTGAAAATTATATTTATTGTAATAGAAATATGATAGTTAGTTATATTAGTCAAATAAAAAATACCAAAAGTAAAAGTGTAAGCTTGGAGCTTACATTACCTTTTTTGAAGATGTCAAGTGATTTTACTTTTAATAAAGATATTACCGAATTAAGTAATGAAGAATTATGCATTTTATTTGAAAATATTTTTATAAAGTATGAAGGTGAATATTATTTTGATCTAGATGAAAATAGCGTGGAATATCAAGATAAAATGTCTAAAAATACATTTATTAAGAAAACTGCTCAATTTTGTGTACCAGATATGGCTGAAAAACTTGATGCCATTCGAGGAATATCAAGTATAAAAGGATTAATTGAAGATAAAATAGGAGATTTTGTAGGACAAGATGAACAATCTCAATTGGCACTTAATTTTATTTTAGAAAATAATCTTAATTCTACAATACCTATTTATACAAAAATAGGAGGCGATATTTATTACTTTAATTTTGAAAATAAAAATGAAGATGTTATTGAAAAGTTAGATGATGACATTACTATAGTTGGAAAAATAAAAAGTATAAAGCATGGCAAGGTAAAGGTATTTGATTTACTAAAAGAAATGTTAAAAGTTAATCGTTCCCTAAGAAGGCAAATATCTAAAAATGATGAGGATAAAACACAAATATACTTAGAAGGTAATTCTATATATGAAATAGAGGTTTTATATATTACAGCTTAATATTTATTCAGTGCTACATAAAAGAAATTGTTTTGTTTTAATTATTATATTTGTTTATTATTCTTGCTTCTCTGATGTCCTTATAAACATTTTTATAGGATAGATACTTTATTAGTCCACATATATAATATGTGAAGAGCAATAAAGAGGTTAAATAAGAAATATCATATTGAAAGTTTTAAATTCTAATTTATCAAATATCCTCCATCGATAATATAATTTAAATAGAAAGCAGGATGATACGATGATTATGAAAAATAAAAAAGTAGTTTATAAAAAAGAAGTATCAAAAATTTATTTAAAAACGGTTAGTGCTTTTGCAAATTATAATGATGGAGAAATTATTTTTGGTATAACGGATGTTTTTGATGTGGTAGGAATAGATAATCCTATAGAAGCGTGCTTAAATATTGAAAATCAAATTAATGATTCAATTAAACCAAAGCCTGATTATTCCTTAAAAATTAATGATGATAAAACTATTTCTTTATATGTAATGCAAGGTGTTAATACACCATATAGATACAATGGTAAAGCGTATAAAAGAAATGATTCATCAACTATTGAAGTTGATGCGATTGAAGAAAAAAGGTTAATTTTAGCAGGAATGAATATTTCATTTGAAGAATTAAATGCTAATGAAGCTAATCTTAAATTTTCATATCTTTGTCAAAAATTAAAGGAAATAATTGACCTAGAAAACTTTAATCTTGATACTTTAAAAAACTTAAATTTATATAATTCTAAGTTTGGATATAATAACGCAGCTAAATTGTTATCTGATGAAAATGATTTTCCGGGAGTAGATATAGCTATATTTGGTAATTCTATAAATATATTTAAAAAAAGAGTTACTTTTGCAGGAGAATCTATATTGAAGCAATATTATGATTCTCTTGATATTTATAAAGGAGAATACATTGTTGAAAAAATAGATGGTGGTTTTAGAAAAAAGGTTGAATTAATTTCCTTTGAAGCATATAGAGAAGCATTGGCAAATGCAATTGTTCATAGAACTTGGGATATTAATGCAAATACAAAAATTGAGATGTATCAAGATAAGATAATTATATCATCACCTGGTGGACTTGATGGTGATATGACTAAGGAAGATTATATAAAAGGAAATTATTCATATCTTAGGAATCCTATTATAGCTAATGTATTTAGAAGATTGAATATTATAGAAGCGTTTGCTACTGGTATAAAAAGAATAAATGAAGCTTATAAAAATGCTTATGTTAAACCAACTTATAATGTTACACCCTCAGCAATTTCTATAACATTGCCAGTGATTGAAGATTATAGCCTATCATTAAATTAAGCCAAAGTAATAGACTCAATAAAAGATAATTATTTATATAGTAGAACAGATATTGAAAAATTAAGTGGATTTACTAAGGATAAGCTAATAAGATTATTAGCATCTTTACAAGAAAAAGGGTTGATTGAAAAAAGTGGAAAAGGAAGAGCAACTTATTACAAGAAGAAGTAAGTCATTTAATATCCGATAAAATCGTTGCAAAATTAAATGCGACGATTCACCTTTCGTTGCAAATCGTATCCAACGATTAAGCAATAAATTATAGTTAAAGCCTATTAATTTAGGCTTATTTTTTTGACTATATAAGTTTATAATAAATTAATTATATTTTCTAATCGCAAAAAAACTTGTAAAAAAAAGTTTTTCGGTTATAATTAAATTGGTGATACTATGATTAGAAGAGATTATTATTTGAATAAACTAATAGATTATAAAGATAAAGATATAATAAAAATAATTACGGGAATTAGAAGGTGTGGAAAATCTTTTTTGCTATTTAAAATTTTTTATGATTATTTAATTGAAACAGGTATAAATGAAGAAAATATTATTAAAATCAATTTAGAATCTATTAGATATGAAAAGCTTAGAAATCCAAATTCTTTATTTGAATATTTAGATAATAAAATAAAAAATAATAAAAAATATTATATTTTTATTGATGAAATTCAATTAATGGATAAATTTGAAGATGTTGTTAATGGTATTAAAACGGATTTTAATTGTGATTTATATATTACTGGATCAAATTCTAAATTATTATCAAGTGAAATTAATACAAAATTAAGAGGAAGAGGAATTGAAATTAAAGTATATCCATTATCTTTTAAAGAATTTTATGATGGTAAAACGGATAAAAATACTGCTTTTAATGAATATATTAAGTATGGAGGATTACCATATATAAATTCTTTAGATAAAGAATATGAAAAACATGAGTATTTAAAGATGATAAATGATACAGTAGCTACGAAGGATATTATCGATAGAAATAAAATAAGAAATGAAGAAGTATTTAATGCAGTTATTGATTTATTATGTTCTCAAATAGGGTGCTACGTTTCTCCAAATAAAATTGCTAATACGTTGGTTAGTAATGGCTTTAAAACGGTTGACAATGATACTGTTAGTAATTATTTGAAGTATTTATGTGATGCCTTCCTTTTTTATAAGGCAGTTAGATATGATTTAAAGGGAAAAGAATATTTGAAAACTTTAAATAAATATTATATTTGTGATTTAGGACTTAGAAATCAAAGACTAGGATATAGGCAAATGGAAATGACTCATATCATTGAAAATATTGTATATTTAGAGTTGTTAAGAAGAAACTATCAGGTTGATATTGGAAAAAATAAAGAGTCAGAAATAGATTTTGTTGTAAGGTCGCATGATGATTTATATTATATTCAGGTTTCATTATCAATTGAAAATGAAAGTACTAGAATGAGAGAAGAAAATGCTTTTAAAGGCTTGGATGATGGTTATAAAAAAATAATAATCACAATGGATAATAATCCTTTGATTCATTTAGAAAGAGGATATAAAATGCTAAATTTATTTGATTTTCTTTTAAATGAAAACATTCTAAAATCTATTTAAGCTTTTTAACCGCAAACCTTTTCGAAAAAAGAAGTTTTGCGGTTAGAACTAAATAATAAAACTAAAAATTAAAAAAGTAAGGACATTATTAATAACATCCTTACTTTTTGCATTTGCTCTAAAAGGTACCACCCTAGAAGCGTGTCCAAGCTTGCCAATGCTTGCAAGATTCAGCGTGATGACTGAATTGGAGCTGCGTCACGATTTATTTATCGTAATTAAGTGCTTGGTGCTGTCTTAGAAAATCTAAGCCTCGCTTATGAACACTATAGGGTAAAACCTATTTACAACTTTATTATATCACTCTTTTTTTAAAATGCTAATTTCATGTCAAATAAAAAAAGACCTATTACAAAAGTAATAAGTCCTAAATACTAGACATCTAGTTCTTTTCCAGTAAGCATTTTATAGGCTTGAAGATATTTTTCAATTGTTTTATCAACAATGTCATTTGGTAATGTCCAATTATGGTCATTGGCTTTTAGCCAATCTCTTGCAAATTGCTTATCAAATGAGCTTTGAGGTTTTCCAGGCATATAATCGCATGCAGGCCAAAAGCGTGAGCTATCAGGTGTTAGCATTTCATCGCCAATGACAATCTCACCGTTTTCATCAAGACCAAATTCAAATTTAGTATCAGCTATAATTATACCCTTAGTTAGTGCATAATCAGCACATTTTTTATAAATTGCAATTGTATAATCTCTAATCTTGGTTGCGTATTCCTCACCATGAGAAGGATATAGCTTTTCAAGTACATCAATACTTTCTTCAAAGCTAATGTTTAGATCATGGTCTCCTATTTCTGCTTTAGTAGAAGGAGTATAGATAGGCTCAGGAAGCTTATCACATTCTTTTAGTCCTTCCTTAAGCTTGATTCCACAAACAGTTCCTGTTTTTTGGTAGCTTACCCAACCAGAACCAGTAATATATCCTCTTACAATACATTCAATTGGTAACATGCTTAATTTTTTACACATTAAGCTTCTTCCTTCAAATTCCTTTTTATGGAAGAATGCTGGCATATCCTTTGTATCAAAAGATATAACATGATTTTTACAAATATCCTTTGTAAATTCAAACCAGAACTTACTCATTTGTGTAAGTACCTTTCCTTTATTTGTCACAGTATTGTTTAAAATAACGTCGAAGCAGCTAATTCTATCCGTAGCTACTAAAATTAAGCTATCCCCATTATCATAAATTTCTCTGACTTTACCCTCTTTAATTGGTTTCATTTTTTTGTTCTCCTTTTGTTTTTTTGTACATGTATAGGATATTACATTTTAAGAAAATATGAAAGAGTAAACTTTAAAAAAATGACAAAATTTGTTTTTAAATAAAGTTTTTTATAGGGTTTACTTTTTCTTGGAAAAATATTATGTTTTAAAAAAACTAAAAAAAGTGTATAATTTAACTAAATGAAAGATTTTATTGATAGACAAATTAATTTAATTTTTATGGCACTTACCATGCTATTAAGCATCTTTATAAAAAAAATAAAAGTAGAGAAAGAAGAGAATAAGATGAAAAAAAGAAAAATTATTATATTAGGATTTTTATTCCTAATGGTTTTAGTTTCGTGTAAAAATAATATTTCTAATAGTAATAATACGAAGCCAACTGGTAGTGAAATAAGCAGTGGGTCAGTAACTAGTAGCAAAACAAGTACACCATCAAACTCTACAACTACTAAAAGTGAAACAACCCCATCAAAAAGTACATCCTCAAATATAAACTCTAAGACTAATTCATCTTCAAGCTCAATACCTAGTAAAGATCAAATGATGATTGCAAGTATAAAGGAATTAGGTAAAGAGCTTGATGATAATTCAACTCTTGAGGTAAGCTTTGATGGTATGTATTTAAAACTTATTGCAGATAATACGGATAAGCTAATGCTTTTTGTAGATGATTCATCCTATATTAATGTTCGAGTTTCAAATAGTGCTTTTAATGATTATTTAAAAAATAGATATTTAAATTGTTACTACAAGGTTAAGGGATTACTTTCTAGGAAAAATAACCAACTTGAAGTGGCATATGAATTAATTACTAATATCACATCAAGCCCTGAAGATTATGATTATACTTTAATTACTAAGGATTGTAATACTATTTTAGATGTTTATAATGATATTGATAATATATCTTTAAGTGAAAAGAAAAATGGTGTCGGTAGCATTGTAACATTTAATGGTGTTCTTATGTCAACTGATCGTTCTGATGCTAACAAAAAAGCTGTTTTGTATGATAATGATCATCTTATTACTGTTATTTCTGATAAAAAAATTTGTGATGGTAAGCTAGATTTAGGCAAAGAACTTAAAATAACGGGAATAACCTCGGTTAAAAACGGTGCACCTGCGGTATTACTTTTGGATATGAGTATTGAAACTAAAAAAATTGAAATTAACTATCAAAATGCTCTTGAGGTTAATCCATCTTATTTTTCAAAGTGGTATCATTTGTCAGATAATATGAAGGATCCTAGCTATAGTGATTATGCAAAGCTTTATTTAGTTTCAGGATATGTTTCAGCTGATGAATCAAGAAAATCTGCCTATTATTTTGGTATATCAGATAAATACAATGATAATTTATCTGATACGGGGATTAAAACAGTAATTAAAGGAGTTTATTTAATGAATCATTTAAATATTAAAGAAGATAATGTTTTATCAGATATTTTCTATAATTATTATGGCGAGGATATTAAGATTTCTTTATATTGCTCACTATATCAATTTGATTCACAAAATCATGGATGGAAGATATTTCCCTTTGAAACTACTTTAAAAGAAGCATAAATGATTTAGAATGTAAGAAGAAAGGTATATATGATTATGGTTAAAGAATATCTAAAGAAGTATAAATATTGTAAAAATAAACGTTATGATACATTAGCAGGAACATTATCATTTTTCTTTATTTTGTCATTTGTACCACTTTTATATTTGTGCTTAAATCTATACGTAAAGATTGGTACAAGATTTAATTTAGAGATTGAACTGCCAAGTGTAATTCAAAACTATATATCATTTGATCTAAATGCCGGCGTTTCTATTTTCTTTATACTAACAACTATATATTCCGCATCGAAGTTTTTTACGCAATTAAGAAAAACAGGTGAAATTGTTTATGATATAAAAAAGCCTAGAGTAACAATTAAAACACAAGTATTATCGTGTGTTTTAGTTATTATGCTAATGGTAATTGTATCGGCAGGCTTGTTATTGATAAGCCTTTGTAATACATTTTTAAAATATTCATGGGCTAAAGCTTTAGTTACTATTTTGACATACTTAGTATTTTTATTGATGCTTTATGGCTTTTTATGTCTGATAAATAAAACGGCTTGTCAGATTGATGTTCGTATTAGGGAGTTAAATAAAGGAATTATTTTTTCACTTATTTATGTAACAATTGTATCAGCGATATTTATTGTGTATGTGACAAGTTTTGCTAATTTTGAAAAACTATATGGTGTTTTTTCAACTATTGTAATTGCTTTTTTATACGTATTTTTAATGATGAAGGGAATTGTAATGGGAATTATTAGTAATGAAAAAAGGTTAAAAAATAAATAAAATTTTAAAATAAAGGTTAAATAAAAGTCAAAGTATGTTATAATGAAGAAGAATTTAAGGAGGCTTATATATGGCAAAAACAGGAAAAACAGGTGGTTTAGGTTTCGGTGCATATTTAGCATTAGTATTGAATGCAGTAGCATGGCTTTTGAAGGTTATTTGTGACCAATTTAATATTAATTGGACAATCAATGGCTATAAGATTCCAACTTTATTGACTGACATATCATCTTTAGTTTTAACTATAGTAGCATTAATCGTGGCTCATGATTATGCATCAAGACAAACAATGTTTTGGCGTGTATTATATTGGGTTATAGCGATTCTAACAATTTGTGCTATTTTATTTGGCGTTGGTAAAAATTTTGTTACTTTTAAGTAAAAATTATATGATGAGTATTTGTTTTTGAAAGTTCATTTATAAAATATTCTTTGTCAAGAAAAAATACTTGACAAGCAAATATTTTATGGTATAATTGTACCGTAAAATTGATAAAGGAGTGAATTATTTTATGGCAGTTAAAATTAGATTACAAAGATTTGGTGCTCACAAGAACCCTCAATATCGTATCGTTGCATGCGATTCTAAGAGCCCTCGTGATGGAAGATTCCTAGAAGTTTTAGGTACTTATAATCCAGTTGCTAACCCAGCTATCGTTAATGTAAACGAGGAAGCTACAGCTAAGTGGTTAAACAATGGTGCTCAACCTACTCAAACTGTAAAGAATATTCTTAAAAGCATTAAGTCTACTAAGTAATTAGTGGAGGTGCAAAATGGGAAATTTTGAAGCTTTAATTCAAAACTTAATCCAACCACTATTATCTTTTCCGCAAGAACTAGAGGTTCTAAATCTTGGCGAAAGTGATGGATTTTATACCTATTGCGCGAAGGTTAGCGAGGCTGATCTTGGTCGTGTTATTGGCAAAAACGGACATATTGCTCAAGCAATTAGAACTATTTTATATGCAATGGCTTCTAAGGAAGGCGTAAAGGTTCGTTTAAATATTGAATCAAAGTAGAATTAATTCTACAAACTAAACTCTCAGCTAATGAGAGTTTTTTTGTACAAAAAAATAATTATTACATAAATGATGTAATAATTAGTGTTATAATAGTTTCAAAAGGAGTCGGATAACTATGGATTTTTTAGAAGGATATATCATTTGTCCTAACAAAGTTAAAATGGATATTTTAGAAAAATTGAATCAGGATAATAATTTTTTTAACTATAGCTTTATGACATTAGAGGATTTAAAAAGAAGATTAACCTTTAAAGTTAAGCAAAATGCTGTTTTAAAGCTTTCTGACCATTACAATATAAAGCCAGAAATTGCAGATGCTTATATTAATGCTCTTTTAATGCTTAATGGAAGCTATGATTCAAAAAAAGGACTTTTTTTAAAGGAAATATATGATTTCTTATTAAATTCTAATTTAATTGAGACGGATATTATATTTATTAATAGTATCAAGAATCATAATTTTACATTTGTAGGCTATGATGATTCTTTAGAGCTTAAGTATGTTATTTCATTACTTACGGATGCTAAAGTTGATGTTATTTATCCTTTTGCAACTCTTAATTTGCTGCATTTATCCTGTCATTATTTTCCCATAATTGAAGATGAGGTTGCCTATGTGTTTAGGCAAATCATAAAATTAATACAAAAGGGGATAAATTTAAACGATATTAAAATTTGCAATTTAGATTCAGATTATAATTTTGTAATAAAAAAATATCTAGAAGCTTATAAAATTCCTCTTGAACTACCTCAAAATAAAGAAATAGAAAGTACGAATATTTATCATGATTTTATAAATCATATTAAGGACGGAAAAAAATACCAAGAAATTGTGGAATTATTAAAAAGTAATGATAATACTATTTTAAATAAGTTGATAGAAGTAATTAATGCTTATAAGCTTTATGATAATGATCCAAAAGATGATTTAAAATATTGGCCTTATTTGGCTAAAAAGATATCATTTGACTCTTCTAAATATGATAATACTATTGAACTTATTGACATGGATGAGCTTGATTTTAATAAAAATAAATATGTATTTTTACTTAATTTTAATCTTGATGCTTGTAAGGTAATTAAGGATGAAAGATTTATTCTTGATGAAGAAGCTCAAGCTTTAGGACTGGATACAACCAAAAGTATTAATGAATGGACAAAGGCTAAACTTTGTGCAAGTTTGAATCAAAATCCTAATATAACGATTACCTATTCTTCAATGCATAGTTTTAAGGCTAATAATCCATCACCATTAATTGATGAATTAAATATTGAAAAAATAAAGCATAATGATTATGAAGTTGGGTATAACAAGGTTATAGATGATCTTTATATGGCTAAAAAATTAGATGACTATATTAAATATAATGAAAAAAATGAAATTTTATTCAAATATTATTATGATGGCTTAGGGTATAATTCCTATGATAATAAATATAAGGGATTAAATAAAGAAGTATTTCATAATAAGATAAGAAAACCTTTTACCCTATCATATACTGATATTCATAATTATTTTCAATGTCCATTTAAGTACTATTGTCAAAAAATTTTAAGAATTGATACCTTTACACCAACTTTAGATGCGATGCTTGGAAGCTTTGCACACGCTATTTTAGAGGATTTTGAAAATGAAAATGATTCATTCGATTTTGAAGTGTCTTCCAAATTGAGGTTCGAAGACGAAAAAAATAAGGCTCTTGAGGAACGATTATATGAATTTAGTGCTAAGGATATCTTTTATTTTAACAAAATGAAAGAACATATTAAACTGGTGATTGAAGAAATTAAAGCTCATAAAAATCATACCTCCCTAAATAATACTTTATGTGAAAAGAAGATGGATGTATCACTTTATGATGGCAATTTAATCTTTAAAGGCTTTATCGATAAACTTTGGTATTCATCTGACAAAAGCTATGTAGCTATTATTGATTATAAAACAGGTAAGGATAAGGAATCCCTTGATAATCTAATTTATGGTGAAAATCTTCAACTTCCGGTTTATATTTATCTACTTAAAAATGATAGTGAATTTAAACATGCTAATTTAGTAGGCTTTTATCTTCAAAAAATAAATATTGTCCTCCCTAAAAAAGGTGATGGATCTTTGGAAGAACAAATTCAAAAGAATTTAAGGCTTGAGGGGTATACTCATCCGGATTATGTTGACTATATTGATGACAATCGTGGTGAATATTTAAAAAATTATAAAGAAAATAAGGATACATCAGTTTCTAAAAGTAGTAAGATTTTTAATGATAAGGATGTAGAAGATTTATTTGAGCTGGTATCTAAAAAGGTTGATGAGGCTTATAATGGCATCATGAATGCTAATTTTGATATTACAGCAAAAAGAATTGATGGAGTAAATATTAGTTGTGAGTATTGTCCTTTTGTGGATTGTTGCTACAAAACGGATAAGGATATTGTTGAACTTAAAGGAAAAAAGTGGAAGGAGGAAGATGAAAATGCCAATGAATGACATGCAGTATCTTGCGGCATATGGTGATTTTGATAAGGATGTTTTAGTATCAGCTGGTGCTGGTTCTGGTAAAACTCAGGTTTTAACTAGTCGTGTTACTAACTTAATTGAAAAGGGTGTAAAACCAACAGAACTTTTAGTTTTAACATTTACTAATGCTGCTGCTGCGGAAATGAAGAGCCGTGTTAGAGGCATGCTTAGTGAAAGGCAAGATTTAAGAGATTCTATTTCCTTACTTGAACAGGCCTATATTACAACATTTGATTCATTTAATCTTTCAATGTGTAAGAAGTACTTTTATGCCTTAAATGTTTCACCTAATATAGGTATTTGTGATGCATCATCAATGAAAATTAAAAAAATTGAAATTATTGATGACATTTTAAATGAGCTTTATGAAGCCCATGATGATGCTCTTGAGGATTATTTGAATAATTTTACTGATAAAAGAGACGACATTTTAAAGGATAATCTTTTAATTCTTATAAATGGTCTTGATAAGCTTGATGATTCTTTAGACTATTTAAAACACTATGATGAAAAATTCTTTTCAGATGATTTTTTTGTAAAAATTAAAGATGATTATCTTAAACTATGCTTAAACTATAAAGAAAAGGCTGTAAAAATATTAGAGGATTTAATGTCTAGCACTGATTCAGTTAAAAGTCATAAGCAAATTCAAGAAATTATTGATACCTATTTAAAAAATAATTATGAAGGAATCAAGGAAGCGGCTTTAATGGTACTTCCAAGAAAGGGTAAAAATGATGATGAATCATTTTCGCTTTTAAAGCTAAAATTAAAAAAAGAGGTTCAAGATCCCCTTTCTTCCCTTACAAGGTATGAATCCTTAGATGATGCTATAAATAAATATTTATTATCAAAAAAATCAATTAATTTATTTATTAATATTTTAATTAAATATTATGAAAGAATAGAAGAATACTCTTCTCAAACTGGCTTATACGAATTCAATGATATTCAAAAGCTTGCAATAAGGCTTGTTAAAAATAATCCAGATATAAGAGAAGAAATGAAAAAACAGTTTAAGTATATATTGATTGATGAATATCAAGATACTTCAGATTTACAGGAAATATTTATAAGTTATTTTAAGAACAACAATCGTTTTATGGTTGGTGATATTAAACAGTCAATTTATCGTTTTAGAAATGCTAATCCTAATATCTTTAAACAAAAATATGAAAACTATTATCCTATTACGAAGGATAATTATCCTTCGTTACAGGAAACATTTAAAAACGCACCTGGCTATTTAATTGATATGAATCAAAATTTCCGTTCAAGAGCAGAGGTTCTTTTAGATATTAACAACATGTTTTCACTTTTAATGACTAAAGAGGTTGGTGATGCAGAATATGCTAAATCTCACCAAATGAAATTTGGTCTTACTGTTTATAATAACCAAGCATGTAGTGATGAAAAAGGCTTTAGTAGTGATTTTATTTATTATCCTTATAATAAAGAAAAAAAGATTGACCGTGCTTATTATGAGGGCTATATTATAGCTTCCGATATTAAAAGTAAGCTTGGAAACTATATGGTATTTAATAAGGATTTAAAGGGCTTTAGGCCGGCAACCTATGATGATTTTTGTATTATTCTTGATAGGAAGGATCATTTTGAGATTTTTAAAAGAGTTCTTGAGGCTAATAATATACCAGTTGTAATTTATGCCGATAGTACTGTTTCTGATTCCTATCCAGCAATGGTTATTTTAAATATTTTGCATCTTATAAGCTATCATTATTTAGCAAAATTTACTAGTGATTATTATCACGCCCTTACGAGCGTTTTAAGATCCTTTATTTGTCAAAAAAGCGATGAGGAAATTTTTGAGATTGTATCAAATAGAAATTTAGACAATGAAATTTCAAGGAATGCAAGAAGCTTATCTTATCTTGTAGATACAACTGATTGTGCAAGTATTTTAAATAAGGCTTTGGAGATGTTTGGATTTTATTCTAAAGTTAAGCTTGTATCAAATATTAACGATGCTCTTCATGCTGTAGAATATATTTCTAATAAACTTGGTGAATTAGCTAAGATGGGCTATAATTTTACTAAAATAGTAGAAGAACTGGATATCCTTATAAAAAATGGTGAGGATGCTAAATATTCAATGGACGTTTCTACATCCCACGGAGTTAAAATGATGAATATTCATAAATCTAAGGGTCTTGAATATCCTATTTGCTATTTTGCAGATTTTAATCATGCCTATAATAAATCAAATGTAAAAGCAGGTACAGGCTTTGATTTGAAATATGGAATTTATATGCCTATTAATGATGAAGGTATTGATGATACGATGATTAAAGCCTTATATAAGGACACATGGGTAAGAGAAACAGTTTCAGAAAGACTAAGATTATTTTATGTAGCTCTTACTAGAGCTCGGGAAAAAATGATTTTTATTCGAGATATTACTAATTCTGATGACTCTAAGGATACTCAAAGTCAATCGTCATTTGGTCAATATTTTGATTATATTGAGGCTAAGGCTCCAAATATTATAAAGAATAGGATTGATTTAACAGAAGATTATTTTTCTGGCTTAGATGTTAAGGCAATTGAAGGTCATTTTTATTCTTTAGGCCTTAAAAACAATAATGAAATAAAATATGAGTCACTTAATTTGGATATTAAAGAAATAAAAAATGATCATATTTCTAAGCGTATGAATAAGTTGTCAAATAAGCATTTAGATACAATGCTTGAAAATGGTCTTAATTATCACTATATCTTAGAAATGCTTGATTTTAAGAGGCCATTTGAATCTTTAAATGAAATGAATATTGATTTAAGTAGTAAAAAAATTATTGAAAATGTTTTGAAAATGGATTTGATGAAAAATATTTCGCATGCTAAAACTTTACATGAATATGAGTTTTCTAGTATAATAGAAAATAAGGCATATCATGGAATTATTGACTTGCTTGTAATTTATGATGATTACATCGATATTATTGATTATAAGCTTAAAAATTTTGATGATGAAGCATATGATAGACAATTAGGACTATATAAGGCTTATGTTAAAAGTAAAACTAATAAACCAGTTAAATGTCATTTGCTATCTATCATAGATGCCAAATCACGTGAAGTTGAGGTATGAAAATGAATTATTATCGTATTGGTAAAATATTAAATACTCATGGTCTTAAGGGGGACCTTAAGATTATGGTTGTATCGGATTTTGAAAGATTTAATGTTAAGGATAAGGTTTATTTATACTATAAGGACGAATATATTCCTTTAGTTGTAAAAAAAAGAACGGATTATCCACCTCATATTCTTGTTCGCTTTGAAGGACTTGAGGATATTAATCTTGTTGAAAAGTATAAAGGATATGAACTATTTATTAGTGAAGATGAACAACAACCACTTGATGATGGTGAATATTATTTTCACGAATTAATTGGCCTTGATGCTTACAATGATAGAGCTGATTATAAAGGTAAGGTTATAGATGTAAGAGAAGTACCTCAAGGCTATTTACTTGTAATTAAAATGGAAAATGGAAAAAAAGCTTTAGTTCCTTTTCGCGATGAATTTATTGGTAAGGTTACTAAAGAAAGAGTCATTATTAAAGAGATAGAGGGGCTTTTCTAATGAAAATAACGATTGTAACTTTATTTCCTCATATGTTTGATGGCTTTTTAAGTGAATCAATAATTAAAAGAACAATTGATAAGGGCTTAATTGAATTTAAAATTGTTGATTTAAGAGAATACTCACTTGATAAGCATCATCATGTTGATGATACTCCTTATGGTGGAGGAGCTGGTATGGTTTTGAAATGTGATATTATGGACCGTTGCTTAGAGGCGAATAAAGCATTAAATTCGCACATTTGTCTTATGACCCCTCAAGGACATCAATATAAACAAGAGGACGCTAGAAGACTTAGTATGCTTGATGATATAATTCTTGTTTGTGGTCATTATGAGGGCTTTGATGAAAGAATAAGAGATTATGTTGATGAAGAGATTTCGATTGGAGATTTTGTCTTAACCGGAGGGGAACTTCCTTCAATGATAATTTCTGATAGTATTACAAGACTTCTTGATGGAGCTATTTTAAAGGATTCCTATGAAGGAGATTCATATTCTAATGGACTTTTAGAATATCCTCAATATACGAGGCCTCAAAGCTATAAGGGAAAAGAAGTTCCATTTGTTTTACAAAATGGAAATCATAAGGAAATTAATAGATGGCGTCAAAAAGAATCTTTAAGAAGGACTTATTTAAGAAGACCTGATTTACTTGAAAAATACTCAAAAACAAAGGAAGATTATAAACTTCTTGATGAAATTAAAGCTGAAGAGCAAAAATAAACTAAATTGTAAAAAAACAATTGACACCACATTGCCTTTATGGTAAAATACAAAAGGCTAGAAAGCTAGTCAAGGCACATTATTCCGCTGAAGAGACAACGCTTCATGAATTTTGGGTGATAAGGAGCGTGAAAATTATGGCAAAGGGTCAAGCATTAATCAATGAAATTACTGCACAATACCTAAAGCAAGATGTACCAGCATTCCGTCCAGGTGACAATGTTAAGGTATATGTTAAAATTGTAGAAGGAGATACTCATCGTATCCAAGTTTTCGAAGGTTTAGTAATTAAGCGTCAAGGTGGAGGTATTTCTGAGACTTTCACTGTTCGTAAGATTTCTTACGGTATTGGTGTTGAACGTACATTCCCTGTACATGCACCAATCATTGACAAGATTGAGGTTACTCGTCTTGGTAAGGTTCGTAGAGCTAAGTTACATTATATTCGTACACTTTCTGCAAAAGCATCTCGTATCAAAGAACGTCGATAATGAGATTATGGATCAGGTTTATTCCTGGTCCTTTTTTGTTTACTTGCAAAGTGACTCTTTTTAGAGTATAATGATTTCGAATTTAAATGGAAAAGAGATGATTTTGTGAAGCTAAAGAGAAAAATAAAACCTCAATTTCTAATAATTATATCATTTTTATGTGTTATATTAGCAGGAACACTTTGTTTATTGCTTCCGATTTCAACAACAAATAGAAAAGGCCTTTCCTTCTTAGATGCCCTTTTTCTTTCAACATCATCAACTTGTGTTACAGGTCTTTCAACTATAGCAGTTGGACCGACATTATCTACATTTGGTCATCTTATTGTTTTGATATTAATTGAAATAGGCGGTCTTTCCTTTTTAACCTTAGTATCATTTATTTATTCTCTTGTTGGAGCTAAGATTGGTGTTTCTAGTAGGTTATTAATGAAAGAAACCTTAAATCAAGATACTAGTAGAGGAATTGTCCAACTTGTAAAAAAGGTTGTACCCTTGGCATTAATTATTCAAGCAATTGGTGCCTTATTATTATTTTTTATTTTTAGGTTTAAGTATGATTATAGTTTTCTTACATCTTTAAAATATGGATTGTTCCATTCGGTATCAGCATTTAATAATGCAGGTATTGATATGTTTGAAAATGAATTACCTTCTTTAATGCCATATACGAATGATGTTATGCTTAATATTATTATCATGGTTCTAATTACTTTAGGTGGGCTTGGCTTTATTGTTATTATCGATGTTTTATCAAAAAGAAGATGGTATAAGCTTCAGCTTCATACTAAAGTTGTTTTAATTGTTACCTTTATTATATTAATAACAGGAGCCTTAGGCTATAAGCTTTTCTTTCATTTATCAGGTGATGATATAACCTGGCTTCAAGCATTCTTCCAAAGTGTTACAACAAGAACAGCGGGCTTTGCATCAATTGATCAATCTAGGGTTGAGGCATGTAAGCCTGCATATCTTTTAAGTGTTATTCAAATGTTTATTGGAGCTTCTCCTTGTTCAACTGGTGGAGGCTTAAAAACAACTTCGTTTACAATTTTAATCGTATCAATTTTATGTTTTGCAAAAGGTCAAACACCTAATATTTTTAAACGTAAAATAAATCAACAAACAATTAATAAGGTATTTATTTTGTTTGTAGTAGAAATAGCTTATCTTGCAATAGCTATTTTACTTGCCTGTGCTTTTGAGGCTAAATCCTCATTTTCGTTAGAATCAATTGCCTACGAAGTAATTTCTGCCTTTGACACGGTAGGATTAAGTACAGGAATCACTTCAACTCTTAATGCAGCTACAAAGATTTTAATTATAGTTACAATGTTTATTGGCCGTTTGGGACCGCTTACTTTTATTTCCATGTGGACATCAAGAACAAATTTAATTATAAGTCGTGATGTTAAATATGTTGAAGGTAAAATTATTATAGGATAGATGGAGGATAATTATGGGAAAGAATTATATGGTTATCGGGCTTGGTCGTTTAGGAACTTCAATTGTTAAGGAGTTATCTTTACATACTAAGGATATTATCGGTGTTGATGTGGATGAGGCATGTGTTAATCAGGTATCTGAATACATTGAACAGTGCTTTGTCTGTGATTCAACTAAAAAAAGAATTCTTGAGGAAATTGGTGCTAAAAATATCGATCATGCTGTTGTGGCAATTGGTAATAATTTGCAAGCTACAATTTTAACAACAATCAATTTGAAAGAACTTGGAGTTAAATATATAACGGTTCGTGTCGATGATTCTGAATATTCAAATGTTTTAGAAAGATTAGGTGCTGATGAGGTTTTAATTCCTGAAGATGATGCAGGGCGTCAATATGCTAAACAAATTCTATCAGATACAATGCTTGATTATTATTCGATTGATCAAGAACATGCTATTGTGCAAATTGCTATTCCTCATGATTTTGAAGAGCATAGTCTATTAGAGCTTGATTATCGTAACAAATATGATATTAATATTGTTGGCATTATAAGAAGTGGGAAATTCTTCTTGCCAAAGGGCTCTGATACAATTAAACCTTTAGATGCTATTTTAGTTGTTGGAAGAAATTTAAAGATTACTAAATTTGATAAAGCAATCAATGGATAATTAAAAATATGTAAAAAAGCTTGAGTAAAAAACTTAAGCTTTTAATCTTTTGTGCGGCTTTTTCCTTAACAAATATAAAAAAATAAATATAATCAAGTTAGGTGATATGAATGAAAATTATTAATTTAAATTCACGTTCAGTAACGATTGAGCTTGAAAGTAATACTCCATATTATAATGAAGAGGAGTATGAGATTTTTTTAAATGACAATTTAATAAGAAAAGAAAAAAGGAATGTTTTTACTATTTATGATTTGGAACCAGACTCAGATTATAAAATAGAGGCCCAAGGTATTATTAACTTTCATACCCCTAAAGAAAAATGGACAGTTTATCTTAAGGACTTTAATCCCTATAAAGATGGTATAAATAATGATACAGCTTTTCTTCAGGCTGCGATTATGGCAACACCTGTTGGAGGTACTTTAATAATTGAAGAAGGAACGTATCTAGTTACATCATTATACTTAAAATCTAATGTAAATATATATTTAAAAAAGAATGCTAGAATTTTAGCTTCAACTAATCGTCGTGATTATCCGATTCATCCTTCTTATGCGAATGTTGGCTTATGGGAGGGAGCAGAGGTTAATAATTTTTCCTCAACAGTAAATTTTATTGACAATGAAAATGTTACCATTTATGGCGAGGGTGAAATTGATGGACAAGCTGAAAATGGTGATTGGTATATAAATCATAGAGTAATGAATATCGCTTGGAGAGGACATTCAATTTTTATGGTAAGATCAAATAATATTAATATTATTGGTCTTTATGTTCATAATACACAAGCATGGGCTATTCATCCTTATATGTCCTCAAATCTTAATTTTTATAATTTATATATAAAAAATAATCCTAAAATGCCAACAACTGATGGTATTGATCCTGATTGTTCAAATAATATTGAAATAAAAGGCTGTAAGTTTTCTGTAGGTGATGATTGTATCGCGATAAAATCAGGAACATACGATTTAGCTTTAAAGTATAAACAAGCCTCTAGTGATATTTTGATTGAAAATAATTTAATGGCTGATGGTCACGGCGGAGTTGTATTTGGAAGCGAATCTTCAGGTGGTATAAAAAATATTATTGTAAGAAGATGTCTTTTTGAAAATACGGATAGAGGCTTAAGAATAAAAACAAGAAGAGGAAGAGGAAATGTTGGTCAAATTGATAATATCACCTTCGATGATATCGTTATGAACAATGTTTTAACACCTTTTGTAATTAATAGCTATTATAATATGGGGCCTAAGGGTGGACATGAGGAGTATGTTTGGACAACTAAAGCTTTACCTGTTGATGAATATACACCGGTCCTAGGAGCTTTTCATTTTTCAAATATGGTATGTAATGATGTGAGTATCGCAGCCGGTGTATTTTTAGGACTTGCGGAAATGCCAATCAAATTAGTATCATTTGAAAATGTATCTTTTAGTTATAATAAAGAAGCTTTAGAAGGAATACCTTGTATGATGGAGCATCCTTATAAAATGAAAAGAGTAGGAATTTTTTGCCTAAATGTAGAAAAACTAGAAACTAAGAATGTAACATTTGATGGTGTTCTTGGTGATGAAATTATAAAAGAATGGACTAGATAATATGATTCTTTCTGCGTTTGATAATTTAGCATTTACATGTAATGCTGTACTTCCTATCATTTTAATTATTATGCTAGGATATTTTTTAAAGCGAATTAAGCTTTTGCCAGATGGTTTTTGGAAAATGGCAAATAAGCTATGCTTTAAAATTTGTCTTCCAGCAATGTTGTTCATTAATATTTATAATGTATCGGATATAGCAGGTATCGCCAAGCAATGGCGAATTGTATTATTTTGTGTAATTGCGATTTTACTTGTATTTGGACTTGGTCTATTGTATGTTATTTTCTTTGTAAAAGATGATAAGCAAAAAGGTGTTATTCTTCAATGTGTATATAGATCAAACTTTGCCATAATTGGTGTTTCTCTTGCCGAATCTCTTTCTGCAGGAAGAAGTGAGCCAGTTGCGCTTGCGGCGGTAATTTCTGCAATTTCAATTCCTTTATATAATGTTTTAGCAATAATTTCTTTATCTATATTTGTACATGATGGTAATTCAAAGGCTAGTGTTAAGGATATATTAATTAAAATTATAAAAAATCCTTTAATTATTGGTGTTTGTCTTGGTATTTTATTTTTAGGATTTAGAGCTTTACTTTCAATTGGAAGAGATACCCCACTATTTACTATTAAGGATAATGTTCCCTTTTTATATACAACAATTAACAACTTAAAGCTTATTGCGTCTCCTCTTGCTTTACTTGCTTTGGGTGGTGATTTTACCTTTAGTGCTATTTCAAGACTTAAAAAACAAATTATTGCAGGTACTCTTGCTCGTATACTAATTGTTCCTATTGCATGTCTTGTCGTTGCATATCTCTTAAATAAGAGTGGAACTTTCTTTGGAATGGATAATAGTATGTGCTTCCCTGCCCTAATTGCTTTATTTGGTACTCCCGTTGCAGTATCATCAGCTCCAATGGCGGCGGAAATGAATAATGATGATGAACTTGCAGGACAACTTGTTGTGTGGACATCTATCACATCAGCTTTGACTTTATTTTTTATTATATTTGTTTGTTCATTACTGGGAATATTTGCAATTTAATACTTTTAGAAGAGTGAATTACATAGTATGTAGTTCCTTTTTTTATTGGTATGATATAATTACTATATCATGAAATAAAAGGGATGTTATAGTAAATGAAAAAAACAAGAACAAAGAGAACAAACTGATAAAGTTATTTTTAAGGAATATATTAAATTGCTTAAAAATGATGATAAGCCAACTATTATAAAGCTATGCAGTAATGCCAAAATTAATCGAGAAACATTTTATAGACATTTTGAGACTAAACAAAATTTTGAAAGAATGTTTGTTAAATATGTATTTTTAAAATATAATCAAATTTCTGAAGATAAGAATTTCCTATTTAACATTAGGTGTTATATTGAAATTATAAAGCAGTATAAGAATATTATAGTAAAATTATTAAATTCACCTGATATTAGAGAAGAAATATTAAATGAAATAAAAATTAGGTTAAATGATAAAGATTTAGATGATACAAAAAAGGCTAAGCGTATATTTTTAATCGGTGGAATTAATAGTATTATATATGCATATATTAATGATGAAATTACAAGTGAAAATCTTATAGGTGTTTTAGAATTATATTTGAAATAATCCCATACAAAAAAAGAGAATTTGTTTCTTTTTATTATTAAAATAAAATGGTAATATAAGAGTACAGGTGATTTAAATGAAAAAAGATTTATTATTTATCGGCTTATATTTGTTTGGAATTTCATCTATATGTAAAGCAATAATTGGATTAAGAATCCATCCTGATGATGGCTTTTATGGATTTATATATGCTGATTACGGGGTTTTATTTTGGGTGATTTGGATTATTTCGGTTGTACTTATTATAACGGGCCTAGGCTTATACTTGTATGATGAGATAAAAAAGCGTCAAAAATAAGGCTTTAAAATTACAAAGAATAAGATGATTTATAATAAATTGTCTTATTTTTTTATGGAAAAAACTAAGTATATGTTATATAATTAACCTATATGAGGAGGATTATGGTTGCCTATGAATTATGATACTTATTATAAAATTTTAACAATTATATATTGTGCTTATCTTTTAATCGCATCTTTAGTTATGCTAATGATGTATAAAAATGATAAAAAAAGAGCGATTAATGGTAGTGCTAGAATTAAAGAGAAGAATTTACTTTTAGGTTCTATTCTTGGTGGTGCAATTGGTTCCTTTATTGGCCGTCTTTTGTTTCATCATAAAACTGACAAGAAATATTTCTCCCTTGTTATTTATTTAAATTTAGTACTAGAAGCCTTAGTTTTAGTATTATTAGTCACTAAGTTAGTATAGGAGGTATATTATGCCAAAAACAAGCTTACAAAAGTCACATTCTAAGTGGTCAAACTTTAAATTAACATCATTATCTGTTTTAGCATCATTTTTTTCTTGTGCTATATGGATTGTTTTAATTTTTAAAGAAAATATAAAGAACGAATATCTTTTTTATATTCCACTAATACTATGTGTAGTATTACTTATTTTAACAATGACAATGTTTTCTAAATTTAAGAGGTAATTATGAGTTATAAAATATTACGTGAATTAGTTGAGGCCTATTCTCCATCTGGCTGTGAGGATAGTGTCCAAAAAGTATTATATAAAAATTATAAGACTAGTGATAACCATTTTGTAGTTGATAATAGAGGCGCAATGACGGCTATCTATAATGAGAATAATGATTATAAGGTAATGCTTATTGCTCACGCTGATGAAATAAGCTTAGTTGTAAATGGTTATAACGAGGATGGTACCTTAAAGGTTGATTCTAATGGCGGTATTAGAACGAAGCTTTATGTTGGACAAAGAGTAGTTATAATATCAAATGATAAAAAATATTATGGTGTAATGGGCTATAATAGCGATATGCTAAAAAAAGAGAAGCTTGAGGTAAGTGATTTATTTGTTGACTTAGGCTTTAAGGACTCTTTAGAGGCTAAGTCAAATATCGAGCTTGGAAGCTTTGTTATTCATAATGAGAATTATTTAGAGCTTCAAAATAATATGATTTGTGCAAGAGCCTTTGATGATAGACTTGGTGATTATATTATTCATGAAGCTGCCAAAAAAGCCTACAAAGATACAAATGCCCAAATATTAGTTACAACCTCAACTGGTGAAGAAACAACCGGTCGTGGTGCCTATAGTAGTGCAATGATGATGAAGCCTGATTTATGTATTGTTGTAGATGTGACATTTTCAGGAGACTACCCTAATGCAAATATTGAAAATGATGTAGCACTTGGTAAGGGTGGCGTTATTTGTAGAGGCTCTGTTATTAATAGAAAGTTAAATGAAATGCTAGTTGAAACAGCAAAAGAGCTTAATGAACCACTTCAATATGAGGTATGGCAAGGAAGAACAGGTACTGATGGTGATACCATTTTAAAAACAAATATTGATACACCAATTGTTTTATTTTCTATTCCCTTAAGATATATGCATTCTCCTGTTGAGGTTGCATCTAAATATGATATAGATTCTATGATAAAAGTTTTAAGTTCATTTTTAAAGAAAATTAATAAAAATATAGGCTTAGCTCCTTATAAATTAGAGGAATAAACTATATGAAGTATAGTAAATTTAAATTATCACTTGCATGTCTACCATTCATTTTAAGCTTAATAGGAATGACACTAGGTATTTTCTTTTGTGCATATTTAGATAATTATTTAAGTGTAGCCTTTATTCCTCTTGCGATTATCTTTTTTGTGCTACTTTGTATGGGAATAAGATCTATTATAAGAATGGTAAATCGAATTAAGATTATTAAATATGTTAGCTATAAAATAAAGCCTATTGAAGAATTTGCAGCATATTTAAAAAGTAGTGAAGATTATGAGTCTTGTTTTATGGAAAATGAATCCTACTCTAAACCATTTAATAAAGCCATAACAGCTTTAACTGAATTAGGCTTAAATGGCGATGAATTAGCTGATGAACTTTATAATGAGCCCTTTTTAGTAGATGATCTTGTTAAATCTTTAAAAGGCTTACTTAATGATACAGCTAAGCCCTTTGGGACTATTCCCTATCAATTTTATAAATTAGTGAGGTAAAAAATGATGTTTGATATTAAAGATAAGGTTGCGATTGTAACTGGAGCTAATACAGGCCTAGGACAAGCAATATGTGTTGCATATGCCAAAGCCGGAGCTAAGGTTTTAGGTGTTGCAAGAAGAAGCTGTGCCGAAACTAAGGCGAAAATAGATGCGATTGGTGGTATATTTAATGAATGCACTGCCGATTTATCTTCAACTACACCAATTGATAATATAATTAAAACTGCCATTGATTTATATGGTACAGTAGATATTTTGGTTAATAATGCTGGTATTATTAAAAGAACTGATGCAGTTGACGTAACAGAAGAGGACTGGGATAGTGTAATAAATGTTAATCAAAAAGTAGTTTTTTTCTTATCCCAAGCATTTGCGAAGGTTGTTTTTGCCCAAAATAAAAAAGGTAAAATTATTAACATTGCATCAATGCTTTCATATCAGGGTGGTATAAGAGTTCCTGCTTATTGCGCTTCTAAGAGTGCAGTAATTGGTTTTACTAGATCATTATGTAATGAATGGGCTAGTAAGGGAATTAATGTTAATGGTATAGCTCCAGGTTATATGGAGACTAATAATACTGAACAAATCAGAAGTGATTCAAAGCGTAATGATGCCATATTAGAGCGTATTCCTCAAGGCCGTTGGGGACGTCCTGAGGATATTGCTGGTGCCGCAATTTTCTTAGCATCTGAAGCCTCTGATTATATAAATGGATTTACAATTGCTGTTGATGGCGGTTGGCTTGCAAGATAATAATAAAATTCGAGAAGTGAATGGCTTCTCGATTATTTTTTAATAAATTATAAGCAATAAATATTTATAAATTTTACTACCTAAACATTGAAAAAAACTTGTATAAATGCTATCATTGATGTAAATGAAAAATGGAGGCTTATATGAAAAAAGACATATTTAATAATTATAAAGTTAAGCTTATAATCTTTTTATGTATTGTTTTTTTATGTACAATTCTTGCTGAATTTTTAAGATTTACAAAGCCTTTATTTGATAGAATATATTATGGCTATTTAACACCTATGATAATTGATGCTTTAAGAATTATCATTTATTTTCTTATCTTTTTTGTTTCTACAAATTACGCAAATAAGCATTTCTCAAAAATTGAATATACTAAAATTAAGGATATGTCAACTAAAAGAATTGGTATTTTATATGGAATAACAATTCTAACTATTTTTATTGTCACTGCTATTTTAGGCTTTAGATTAAAATTAGTAGTTGATTTGGGTGAAAATATCGGTATGATTTATTTATATAATAATCTTGCTAAAATTGTGGCCGGTGTTGTAAGGATGCTCATTTCTTTTTTAATAATACGATACACAGAAGAATTATTAAAAAATGTTTTAAGTGCAAAGATGTTAAAGTATTTACCTGCAGGTGGAATAATGTCTATGTTAACAATTGGTTTATTTGAGTTTATTATTACGCCTAAAAAAGCCTTTATTGATGTTTTATTTATGCTTTTTCATATTCTTTATGGATATATATATAAATTATCATATAATAATAAGGCTATTTGTTTAACAATTATGATGTTTATTAGATTGCTATAGGAGGCTAAATTTTATATGAAAAATTTAATTAAAGAATTTTTTAGACAAAATTGGATAATTCTTTTTACGGCTTTAGCAATTTTATTATTTGAACTAGTATCAGTTGCAATTACATCTAGTGCTTTTTATATTCAAAAGCCTTGGATTTTGTTTTCACAAATAATTTTAGTTATAAGTTTTTTATATGCCTTAAGAACGCAATTGGCTCGGTATATTGTTTCAATTGTAATTTTAAGCATTTATGCTGTTGTTGATTTGATTTTTATTGTTGTTTATGAAATGACAGGTCAAATTTTTGATTATACTATGCTTGAGCTTAAAAATGATGCTTTTGGTATTTTAGAATCGGTACCAATTAATGTTACGTATTTTTTTGTTGTGGCGATTATAATTAGTGCTTTTATTATTTTTGGAGGAAGATATCTAAGAGTATATGAAAAAAGATTATATAAATTTAACCGTAATAGAGTTTTAAAATTTGGGATAATAATAATGGCGGGAATATTACTTTATTTTTCTGTTTCAACCCAGGTTAGCTACCGTAATTTTTATGACGAAATGCTTTATTCTAATACGGATAATAGCTATAAAAAAATGGGAATTACATCGAATTTTTTAAGTCAAATGTATGAATCTAAAACTAAACAAAATGATAAAGAAATGAATGAGCTTGAGCTTACTAGCTTTTTATATGATGATAATCAAATTAAAATGAGTAATTTTAAAGAAAACTATGCTAAAAAATATAATGTTATTACTATTCTTTGTGAGTCATTTGAATGGATGAGCTTTGTTGCATCAGAAGAGGCTTTTCCAAATGGCTTAAAGTTTAAGGATCCATCTATGAAGGGAAAAACACAAGAAGAATTATCACGGGAGTTATTTCCCAATTTATATCGTTTGATGGAAGAATCAACGGTATTTAGCAATTTCCATTCAAAGGAAAAAACGGATATTTCAGAAAATTACTCTTATCTTGGTGTTTATCCGACTTCTGCAATAACGAACTATGATTTTTATCAAAATACTATGTCAATGTCGATGGCTAATACTTTAAAAGCCTTAGACAAGGATATAACCTGTAATATTTTTCATAATGGTACAAATAGTTTTTATAATCGAGTAGTATATGAAAAAACGGTAGGTTTTGATAATTATTATGCTTATAATGAACTTTTAAAAAAGAAAAATTTTACTGATTGGATGAGTGAAGGCGAAAGAAATCTTGATAGTGAATTAATTAGTTCATTTAGCGACGAAATAATGCCTACTGATAAAAGATTTTATTCATATATTATTACAATTACAGGCCATGGCCAGTATTCGTATCGTAAGAGTCTAAAACCATATTATGAAAAGCTTAGTGAGTATGGACTTAAGATTGATAGTACTAAGGATTTAAGTGATTTAGATAATTCATTTATAACATATGTGGCCACTACTCTTGAGGTTGACAAAATGATAGGTACTTTATATGAAGAGCTTGAAAACAGAAACTTGCTTGATAATACCGTTATAACTTTATTTGGAGATCATAACTGTTATTATCAGGGATTATCAAACTATGTAAAAAAAATTCCCGAAAATTTTCGTGATCAAAGCTATAATTATCCTTTCTTATATAATGTTCCTTGTATAATGCGAGTTCCTCATCTTAAAGGTCAGGTAATTGATAAATATAGCTGTACTTCAGATATTGTGCCTTCTATATATGATGTACTTGGTATTAATACCTATGGCAATATGTTGTATGGTAATAGTATTTTTTCTTTAGAAGAAAGTGTTTTATATTCACGAGCATATAACTTTTTTATGACAGAAAATGCTATTTATACAAGTTTAAATCATTTTAAATATCAACGTGATATTGATATTTATGATTTAACTTCCAAAACAACACGTCTTGTTAATAAAATTAAGCATATTGATCAAGTATTTTATAATGATTATTTTGCTAAAAATGTTGATGTATCTTTAAAAAATTACGCTAAAACGTATGGAGAATACTATCAATATAAAATAAATGACTTGAATTTAATGAGGTAATTATGAAACGTGATGAAGTATTTAAATTTTTAGAAATTAATTTGGGACTTGTTATATGTTCTATCGGTATTTCTTGTTTCTTTTGGCCAACAGGCTTTATAACTGGTGGAGCTTCGGGACTTTCGATTTTGCTTGAACAACTAATACCAAAAATTTCTAATGTTGTTTTTTTATATATAATAAATATAAGTTTACTTGTAATATCTTTACCTATATTGGGCAAAAATTATTTTTTGAAAACCTTATATGCAACGTTAATGCTACCAACATTTGTAGCACTTGCTGAATTTATTATAAAAGCCACTGGCTTATATGATACCCTTGCTGGACTTGAATCTTGGCTTATTGTTTGCTTTGGAGCGGTAATTATGGGTGTTGGTCAAGGAATGTCACTTAGAGCCAATGGATCTACTGGTGGTCTTGATGTAATTGGATCAATTGCATTTAAATGTTTCCATCTTCCTTATTCAATTTCAAATTCCGTAATAAATGGTTTAATAATTATTGCCGGAATGATTGTAACAGGTCTTGAAAAAGGATTAATGGCGGTTGTATTTATGGTTTTAGTTGGTTTTATCTTAGACACCGTTGTTTTTGGAGGTGTTGGAAAAAGAGCTGTCTTTATTAAGAGTGATAAAACAGAAGAGGTAAGAAATATGATTACTAGTCTTTTACATCGAGGCTGTACAATAATAAATTGTGAAGGTGGCTACTATCACATTGAAGGTCAAATGCTTATTTGTGTATGCTTGGCTAAGGAATATGTTATGCTTAGAGGTTTATTAGACCAGATTGATCCTAATGCATTTACTTTTATGACTAAAGCCTCAGAGGTAAGAGGCTTTGGATTTTCTAAAGATGTTTTAAAGCGTAAAGAAGAAATTCAAGCTTTGAAGGAGGAAGAAAATGATTTTAAGTAATAGCTTAGAGATTTGGTTTGTTATTATCTTTCTTATTTTAATAACTTTATTTATGTTTTTCTTCTATATGGCAAGAAAGAAAAGAAAAATGCTTGTTCAAAGTGGAAATTATATTACAAATTACTACAATAAGCATCCTGATGAAAGAAAGTCAGAATATGTTCCATCAAAAAACAAACCCCTAAATCAAAAAAAATCAAATATTTTTTTAGCCTCAAGCTATGCTTTAATTCTTGAAGGAACACGAACTAAGAAGATTAAATATAATGATATTTATTGGGTTTATGGTTTAGTTGCTAAAAACTCTAAAAGAAATAAGCCTAATTATGATGCAGATGGTTTAGTTATTTATACGATTAAAGGAAAGAAAACAATTTTTTTATGTAATCAAGAGCCATATGTTAAATTTTTTCATTCATTAGGAATTCCTTCAGGATATGGAATGAATGTTAAAGAAGAAGCTTTAAGGCGTAAAAAGGAGTTGAAGTCTCGTGAAAAAAAGTGATATTATAAAATATAACTTAAAATTTAACCATATTGATTCAAAAAATCCTGTTACTATTGGTAATGGTGATTTTGCTATCACGCTTGATCAAACGGGGACCCAAAGTTTATATGAAATTTATAAGGATATTCCTTTAAGTACAATGTCAAATAAAAATTGGTTTTATAAAGATAAAAAAGATATTAAGCCGTCCTATGTTGATGGTAAGGCTTATATGCTTTTTAATTTGGATAATGATCCAAATTATCAGATTAATCGTCAGTATCCATTTAAGTATAGCTTTATGCAAATACTCTTATACGATAATGATAAACTAATTGACATAAATAATATAAAAGATGTAAAACAAGAGCTTGACCTTTATAAAGGAATTGTGACATCAAGCTTTAATTACAAGGAAAAAATTAATAAAACAATATCCTTTATTTATCAAGATCATGATGAATTTAATTTTAAGCTTCAAAGTGATAATTTAAATTTAGCTTTAAAGTTTAATTATCCTTCTTATACTAAGAACGGCTACCGTCTAGATATATTACCTAATGTTTTAGTAAAAGAAGATAGGATTACACTTTTATATGATGATAAAAATAGTTTAAGCTTTAAACTAAAATCATCATCAAAATATCAAATTGTAGAAAATACTCTTATTTTTGATGATAATAATGTATCCTTTTCTTTAGCACTTGATGAAATAAAAGAAGGAAAGCTTTTAGATGAATTTTGGAAGTGTGATAATGGTATTATTATTGATAATGAAGAATTAGTAAAAAAAATGGTATTATCAAAGTACTTGCTTCATGTAAATTCAACGGGTATTTATCCTCCTCAAGAATCGGGTTTAACTTATAATTGTTGGAATTCAAAATTTCATTTAGAAATGCATCTTATACATAGCTTATGGAATATTTATAATAATCATGTAGGTGATTTAGTAAAAAGCTTTGATTATTATTTAAGTATAATGCCATCATCTTTAAAAAGAGCATCATTAAATGGTTATAAGGGTCTTAGATTTCCAAAAATGACAGGACCAGACGGAGAAGATTCTCCCTCAAATATTGGACCACTTCTAATTTGGCAGGCACCACATATTTTATTCATGCTTCAAGAAATATATTATTTATATAATAAGGAAAATATTATTAAAAAATACGAGCCATTAATTAGTGGTACAATTGATTTTATGATTTCTTTTTTAACCTTAAAGGACTCAAAATATCAAATGCTTGATCCTTTACTTGAGGCTTGTGAGTCAATTCCTTTAGATAGATGTCAAAATCCTAGCTTTGAACTTGAATATTGGCGGTATACTTTAGAAAGACAGCCTAAGATAGATACTGTGCTTTATGGACATCAAAGATATGACTACCTAGATATAACATCTAAAATAATTACACCTAAAGAAGATGATGGTATTTATCTTAAAACCTATGGTGTAATTGACAAATATGATTTATATAAAGATCATCCTACTGAAGGCTTTTTAATGAGCTTTTTTAAATCAAAGATTGTTGATAAAGAAAAAATGGTAAAAACGATAGACTATATTCTAAAAAATATGGATTTATCTTCCTATTGGGGATGGGATTTCCCTTTTTTAGGATTAAGTTTATTAAATTGTGGTGAAATTGAAAAGTCAATTGAAGTAACACAGCTGAATACAATAAATAATCAGTATTTATATAATGGTTATAATACATCACCAAGAGATGATCTTAAGGCTTATCTTCCAGGAAATGGTGCTTTTTTAATATATTATTACTATTTATCTAATATACTAATTGCATCTTTGAAGTAAAATATACTATAATTAAAAAAAGGAGTGACATAATGGAACAAAAGAAATTATATATTCATGTAATTGTAAGTGGTCTGCTGCTTGTAATTGCTTCCCTTTTTATTGTCCTTGCAATGCGAGGCTTAAAGGGCGAAGGAGATATTGCTCAAACTAAGGATATAATATTAATCGCAATCGGAACTGTTTTATTTATTGCTTCAATGATTAATATATTATATATAGCATTTAAGATTTTAAAGGAAAAGAAAATTATATGATTGTATTAGAGTTAATTAATGATGCTTTAGTGATTAAAATTAAAAAAACCTCTAAAAAAGCTTTACTATTTGGAGCATTAGGCCTTATTATTCTTCTAATATTATTTTTTTCCTTCCAAAGTTTATTGCCCCAAATTGTAGATCAGGCCTTCTTTATAACCTTAGGCTATTTAATAATTTATGCTCTAGCATATTTTATTTGGCTACTAGTAACGTCTAAGCCTAAGTATAAAACAGTAACACTTGACTTTAATAAATTTATCCTTAAGGGAAAAGAAAATGTAACTCTTAAGCATGAAGGTCTAGCCTTAGTAAGTCTTGATTTTAGCTATTCACCAGATATTTATGTTAGCATTATTTATAATGAAAATGTAACATATTCCTTTATGATATATAAATCAGCTTATCCCAAGCTTAAGGAATATTTGACCCAAAGTAGACTTAATTATGAAGAATTAAATAATTCTTAAGGGAAGTGATTTAATGCGTAAGCTTTTACTTTTAATATTTCTTGTTTTTTCACTTAGTGCATGTAATTTAGTTTTTTTTAACACGGATAAAAAAGAAGAGTATAGTTATAATTTAGAAATCGATTCACTTCATACTAATGGGCCTTTAGTAACGCATGCTATGCCATCTAAGGGAGATGTTAAATGTCTGGTTATTCCAATTAATTTTATATCTAAAAATAAATCATATAGTATTAGTGATAATATTAATAATGCATTTAATGGAAGTAGCGATGATATTAAGTATGAAAGTGTATCATCATACTATCTTAAATCAAGTAATCATCTTTTAAATTTAAGCTTTAAAATCTTAGATTGGTATACCCCTAATTATGATTTTTCGTATTATGAATCATATTCTAAGAAACAAGAAACGGGTGTTGATATTTTACTTGCTGAAGCCTTAAGCTATTATAATGATAAAGTTGATTATTCTTCATATGATAGTGATAATGATGGCTATATTGATGGAGTTTGGCTTTTGTATAATAAAGAGGCTAGTAGGAATTCAGATTTTTGGTGGGCTTATACATCACTTATGGATAGTAAAAAGGAATATGATGGAAAGAAGACGTTTGCGGTTAGCTTCGCGTCTACGAGCTTTATGAATAATGATGAGAAGTACTACGTGGATTCATCAACTTATATTCATGAAACGGGTCATCTTTTAGGTTTAGATGATTATTATTCATATAATCCTAATACAATTGGGAAAGTATACGGAGCAGATATGATGGATGGTAATTTAGGAGATCATTCATCTTTATCAAAAATTCTTTTGGGGTGGGTTAAGCCTAATATTGTTACAAAATCAGGTGATTATTCACTTAATCCTTTTTCTAAAGAGGATGGAAGTGGTAATGTTTTACTTATAGCTAATCATGAGGTATCAACAATTTATGATGAATATATTTTAATTGATTATTTCACAAATGAAGGGTTAAATAAAAACCAAGGCTTGTTTTTGGGTGATTTGAATCAAAGTGTAAATGGTATAAGAGTATATTATGCTAATGCGACAATAAATTTTGATTCTAATCATAGCCCGATTATGACTGATGATGAGTATTATCAATCAGGATTTAAGTATAGTAATTCTAATATGTTTACTAAAATGCTTCAACTATTAGGGGCTAAAATAAATGATAATTTATATTCGATTACAAGTAATCGCTTAGCTAATGCCGATTTTTTATATACTGAAAAATCACTTCAGTTTGGTATAGATGCATGGACAGAATTTAAATATGTAGATAATACAAAGGTTAATTTTAAGATGAAGGTAAATAGTATTGGTGATGTAGCTAATATTACAATAACGATGGAGGATTAAAATGATTTTAACATATGATGAGGGCTTTAAAAGAGCGAGTAACCCTGAGTGGTTTAAATCATTCTTTAAACGAGATGAGATTGCAACGGATGAAGAGGTAAAAAAAATTAATGAGCTTGCTTTAGAGGTTGGTCTATCATATTTAAAGGAATATTTAGAGGAGGATAGAGATGTTATTTTACAGCGTGAATATGTAGCTGATTTAATTTCCTATCTTGAAGAAGTAAAGGGGGGTACAAATGGAAGAAATTTTGAAGGAGATTCTAAAACAAAAAAATAAAAAGGATTTAGATACTTTTGCAGAAAATGCTTTAAGAGAAAATAAACATTTGCCACTTGCAGGTGCTTTCGAGGCCATGAGTTTATATAATATGTATAGCTATGCAACGGAATATAAAGCGGATGAGTATTTATATCCTTATAAGCTTCAAAAAAGAATTGAAATTGCTAATGCTTATGATAGTAAACCATTATTTACTCTTTCAAATGGAATTTATAGTTTTAAAGGTTCTTTGAAGCTTGAAGAATTATCAGATATCTTAGACGTTTTAATTAAGTACGCCGATATAACTTTAATTACCAAAATAATGAAGCTTACACTTCCTATTCTTAAGCATTTACCATTAAATCAAAGCTTTTATGTGGCTCTAGCGGTAATGAAGTTTAAACAAATTGAGCTTCCTGTAATGATTGGACAATATTATACAAATGATTATTTAGCTAGATGTAGTGAAATGCCTTTTTTTAGTGAGGCAAGATTGAAACTAAAAAAAATAATTGCTTTAACTCAGCTTCCTAAAAAAGCTAAATCAATGTATTTTACTTTGCCATCACTTTATGATTCGATTAGTGAATCAGGAATGTTTGATTATGGTATCATTTCTCTTCAATGCTTTAAAATAATTGAAATAACCTCAAAAGATATTTTAACCCATATATTTAACGACCTTACAAGCGAAGAAATTTATGATATATTGCCTGATGATTTAAAAGAAATTTATAAAAGAGAAAAATTCAATTTAGATTATCTAGAAATTGGTAAAATTTATGTTCTTCTTAAAAATAGTAAGTATAATGATGGTGAAATGTCTTCAAGAATAAAGAATTATTTTAAGGATAATCTTGATGAATATATTTCTTATATAGTTCCTGAAAATATTAATAATTTTAGAAATAAACCAGCTCATGGTGAATATATTGTTGAAGAAGAGGCTACTAAAGCATTAGAAATTCTTGATAGTTTTATTAATAAAGCTTTATACCAAATAAATAGAAGTCAAAATTAAGATTGTATTTAGATTAATCTTGGTATATAATGTAAGCAATTTAGAGGTTTATGTATGATTGATTATGTAAGTGAAATAAAAAGATTAAAAAAAGAAAAAAATGCGGTTATTTTATGCCATTATTATCAAAATGATGAGATTCAGGATATCGCTGATTATCTTGGTGATTCATTGTATTTAAGCCAAGTTGCAATGAAAACCGATGCGGATATTATTGTTTTTTGTGGAGTTCATTTTATGGCAGAAACAGCAAAAATATTAAATCCAAATAAGCATGTATTGCTTCCTGTTATGAAGGCAGGCTGTAAAATGGCTAATATGATTAATCCTGATGCTTTAAAAAAGTATAAGGATGAACATCCAAATACAAAAATAATAACGTATGTTAATTCAACAGCGGCTGTTAAGGCTTTAAGTGATTGTATTTGTACCTCAACTAATGCTTTAAAGATTATTGATTATTATTTGAAAAATGGTGATGATATTTTATATTGTCCTGATCAAAATTTGGGAAAATATGCTATGAAGCTAAGTGGCAAAACCTTTGATGTATGGCCAGGATGCTGTCCTATTCATCATTTTTTAGATGTCAAAAAAATTGTTGAACTTAAAAAGAAGAATGAAGGAGCGAAGCTTATTGCTCATCCTGAATGTCAGCCTGAGCTTTTAGAGTACGCGGATTATATTGGATCTACTAAGCAATTAATTACGTATGCCAAGAATGATTCATGTAATACATTTATCGTAGCTACAGAAAAGGGTGTCCTTCATCAAATGAAGAAGGATTCACCAAATAAAAAATTTATTCTTGCACAAAATACGCTGTCTTGTGTTAATATGAAATATACAAAACTTGAAGATGTCTATAATGTTTTAAATAATGAGGAAAATGAAATATTTGTGGATGAAAAAGTTAGTAAAGAAGCTTTAAAAGCTTTAGATAAAATGATGGAGCTATCTAAATAGCTCTTACTTTAATCTATTTCTTTTGATAATCAAAAGAAAATATATTTATTGATAAAATTTGGAGGATATTATGAAAATAGCTGTTGTAACTGATTCGGGCTCAGGAATTGAAAAAAGTGATATAGGTAATTTATTTGTAATTGGAATGCCCTTTAGAATTGATGGTTGTGAATATTTTGAAGGTGTAAATATTGATAAAAGAACATTCTTTGATATTATGAGAAATAAAGAAGCTAGTTTTCAGACTAGTCAACCATCATTATATAACGTTAAAGAACTTTGGGATAACATTTTAAAGGAATATGATGCAATTATTCACATTGCTCTTTCTTCAGGCTTATCAGCTTCTTATAAACAAACTTATGCGTTAGCTTTAGATGAATACCAGGGAAAGGTATTTGTTCCTGATCATCATCGAGTTTCTGTAACACAAAGAGGCGCTATTGATAGTGCTTTATCGATGATTGAGGATGGGTATAGTCCTAAAGAAATTTGTGATTTTATTGAAAATACTGGTCTTAATAGTAGTATTTATATAATGGTTGACACCTTAAAGTTTTTAAAAAAAGGTGGAAGAGTAACACCAAGTGCAGCAGCGTTAGGTGAACTTTTAAGAATTAAGCCTGTTCTTCAAATTCAAGGCGGTCGTCTTGATGCCTATAAAAAGGTTATTTCAACAGGAGTAGCTAAAAAGACTTTGGTAAATGCTTTAATTAATGATATTATGACAAGATTTAAAACTCAATATGAGGAAGGACGCTTAGGTTTTGGTATTGCACATTCTGATGATATTGAAGGTGCCCATGAGCTTGAGGCAATGATTTTAAAAAAACTACCTAAGCTTAAATTTAATCATATTGACTATTTATCAAATTTGATAAGCTGTCATACTGGCCCTGATGCTATTGGTGTTGGATGTTACGAAATTTATAAGAGAAATAATTGACTTTAAAATAGGTCAATTTTTTTCTTTATTATTTTGACGAATTATTGTATAATAAATTGACTTATTGATTGGAGCGATAGTATGATTAAATGTTTTTTATATCAAATGGATGAGAAGAATAAAAGAGTAATTACAGGACTTATTGAAAATGATGAATATTTAGAGTATGATCCAACTTATGAATATAAAATGATTTTAGAAGATACCTACATTATGCAAGAAAATGAAAGGAAAATTTCTAATTTTGGTCGTCTATATTATGCTGTTACAGTTTCTGATGAGCATTATAAATATTTAAATTTTAATGATTATATGCTTAAGGTGAAACTTGATATGACCGAAAATGCAGCATTTGCAAGTACACTTTCTAAGGAAATGCTAATGTCAATTTTAGAAAATACTAATTATTTTAACGAAAATCTTGATCTTGAATATGTTGATTCAGGTTTAACTCTTATGGAAGATAAAGGCTATAAGGATTATTTTGATGGTTGGTTTAGACATGTTGATGATGATGTATATGTAATGCTTTTAAATATGCGTTATCCTTTATATGTTGGTCGTGAAAATGGTAATTACATTTTGGTTGATGATTTTAAAAATGCCTTTAGAGTATCTAAAAAGGAATGTCGTAATTTACTTATCGCAAACGGCTATATTGATACAACAATGAAAAAGAAGCAGGTTGCTTTTTCTCATTTTAATTGTTTTGAATCAAAAGGAAGATATGGCTTTGGTGGTGAAAATAGCTTTTCCCTTGCATATAATGATGGTGTTTTAAAAGTTGATTATAATTTTAAGCCAAGTGTTGAGTGGCGCCTAATTAATGATGCTAATCGTGCGGGTGTTTTAAGAGATATATGCTATAAACTAAAAAAAGGGGATTCTGGTTCTAAACTTATTTTCAAAGTTAATGATCGTTATTGCAAAGATTTAGGTAATAATGAATATGCTCTAACAGAAAATGCAACTGAAGCTAGTCTAATTGATACACATATTATTGACATTTTAAAGCATGCCTTTAAGCTTTATATTACTGAGGCCAAATATGAAGCCTTTAATCGCTCAAATTATGCTTTATATAATAATGAAGGAGAATATATTCTATCGCATGATGTACTAGAATATCCTTCTAAAATTGTAAATGACGGCGCGGTAAATCGTTATTTTGAGGCCGTTTCAGATGATGCTAAAACAGCAGTAGGAAAAACCAAAAAAGGCTATATTGAATATCATAAAGTTAAAGATAATTCCTTCAAAATCGAATATAAGGATAATGCCTTTGATGTAAAACCTCAAAGTCCTAAGCTTTTAATGGCTCTTGAGCGTTTACTTGATTTAAAAATAAATATTCTTGAACCTCAAAAGATAAGCCTATATTTTGATAGAGAATATATTGATACAGCAGACAAAGGCGTAAGTGAAATTGATTCATATCATTTATTCCTTGAAGAAGCGAAAAAAACAAATATTAGACTAAACCAATATCAGGATTTAGCCCAAATTAAAACAGAGTCTGATAAAGGTGCTTTAGAATATTTAACTCGCTTTTATTTGAAGGCTGCTCTAGATACAAAGGCAATCTTTACTATGATTTTAAAACGTGAAAATATAAAAAATGTATTATTTGTATGTCCTACAGCAGGTGCTGATTTAGTAGGCTGCTCAAATGCTTTAGATTCACTTGGTAAGGAGCTTGATGTAACCATTCTTGAAAATGTTAAATGGGGCTTTAGACCTCATAGTATTATTTCAAATCGTCTTCATATTAAAGATGCGATTAGACTTCCACTTTCTGCCTTAACTAAGGAAGAGCTTAATTATGATTTGATCTTTATTTCAAGAAATTATCGTGATGATGATACTCTAAAGAGTATTTTACTTAAGTTAAAAAATGAAGAAAAAAAGACTTTAGTTGTAATAACCGGTCTAAGTGAGAAATATCAACCTGAAATTAATTTAGCTACTAAAAAGCATTTAAAGAGTGAAGCATTTGGTGTAAATACCTATGATTCAATTTTAGACAGTGATACAACATATCTTACAATGTTAAGAATTGGTGCAGGCAAGGCCATTGATTTATTAAAAAAGTAATATGAAATATAATTATAAAATCACAATTGATAATTATAAACCAACTGTTTTAGATTTTTTTAAATCGTTTTATTTAGGAAACGAAAAACTTAAGGCTTTAAAAAATCATATTTGGATAAATGATTTACCATGTGATATGACAAGTGGACTTGAACTAGATGATGTTTTAACAATAGATGATCAAAAAGGCTTAGATATTAAGCCTTTAAATGTTAGAATTGACATATTATATGAGGATGATAATCTATTAATCATTAATAAGCCATGTTATTGTCATATTCATAGTGATGGTAATAAAAATACCGAAAATACGCTTGCCAATATGGTGGCGGCCTATTATGTGAGAAAAGGTCTTGATATGCCGGTTAGATATATTCATAGGCTTGATTATGAAACAACGGGAATAATAATCTTTGCTAAAGACCCTTTGACTATGTCAGCTTTGTCTTCCGAGCTTGAAAATCACAGCCTTAGACGTGATTATTTAGCATTCGTTGAAGGAATTATCTCTAATGATATAATAATTGATAAACCAATTGGTAGAAATAGGCATAATAGTCAAAAATATTTAATATCTAAAACAGGAAAAAAGGCTATTACGATATGCCATCCAATTGGTCAATATAAGAATAAAAGCTTAGTAAGGCTAACACTTAAAACGGGAAGAACCCATCAAATTAGAGTTCACATGACCTCAATTGGACATCCTCTTTTAGGAGATATGTTATATGGTGGAAATATAAAATATATAAAAAGAGTGGCTCTTCATTCTTATTATGTTTCATTTATAAATCCCGTTACAAAAAAGAAAATTGAATTAACCTCTAAGCTTCCTACTGATATGGAAAAAATAAAGGCAAAATAAAAGAACTTCAAGCGAAGTTCTTTATTTTTTATCAGTTGTCTCGGCTTTTTTAGGAGAGGTTATTTTATCAATAAATTCAGTTATTTGTTTATTGAATATAAAGCATATAATCGCAATTATGGCAATGCCACAGCCGATATAGAAGCCTAAAGATAAGCTTCCACCTAAAATGTTAGAGCCAAAATAAACCGATACAAGGGTCATAGGAAGACGAGCAATGATATTAATGATTATGAAATCTCTCACCTTAACTTCTGTAAACGGTACAACGAAAGCAATTGGGTCTTTTGGTAAAACGGGAATTAAAAGGTAGGAAAACATAAGTACACAGCAGCGTTTTCTATCTTTTAATATTGTAAATTTTTCTGTTTGCTTAGGATCAATAAAAAGAGTAAGAAAACCATGCCCAAAAAGCTTTACAAGACCAATAACTACAAGTGCTCCTAGTGTTTGCCCAACAACTGTTATAATAGCAGCCTTAAGAGGAGAATATAGTACACCAGTTATGATTACAATCGGTCCTGCAGGAATAACACATAAAATTGTTTGTAAAATTTGAATACCAATTATTGCAATCCAGCTCCATGAACCCCAACCATTTAAATAATTAATTACTTGATTACGATAAACTTCATCATTTTGAATTTTAATAAAAATAGGAAAAAGTAAAATTGTGCCTACAATTGCAACTAGAAGGACAATAGTAATCAAAATTATTTGGATAATTAAGCGTCTTTTTTTTTCTTTAGCAAGCCTTTGCTTTTCAAGCTCATCGTTTTGCATTTTATCACCTATATCGAATTCTATCATTTATCTAAAATAATGTCAAAAAAAATCTATTATTATTTCTTGACACATACCCCTAGTAGGTATATAATGAAGTTGAAATACGGGTAGGAGGTATTTTTATGATTTATAAAATATTAATTGATGGTATGAAATGTGCCAATTGTAGAAAACATATAACTGATTTGATAGAATCATTTCCTAATGTAAAGAGTGTAGAAGTATCATTAGATACAAATGAAGCTACAATCGAGGGTGAGGATATAAATTTAGATTTAATAAAAGCTAAAATTGAAGAAAGCGGAAAATATAAGGTATTTAATGAAGAAGAACGCCATAAGCTTAAGCCTCGTGATGATGATGCTAAAAAAAAGCTTATTAATCGAATGAAAAGAATGATTGGTCAGCTTAATGGTATTATGAAAATGATTGAAGATGATAGATATTGTGATGATGTTTTAATTCAATTATCTGCGGTTGATAAATCAATCAAATCACTTGCCAATTCGATTTTGGAAGAACATATGCATTCTTGTGTAGTTGAAAGTATAAAAAATGGTAATGAAGAAGCTATCGATGAGATAATTGATTTATTTAAGAGGTTTCAATAATGAAAAAGAAATTTGATATTAAAGGTATGACTTGTGCATCTTGTCAGGCTCACGTGTTTAATGCGGTTTCAAAGCTTGATGGGGCTAGTAATGTTAATGTAAATTTACTTAAAAATACGCTTGAGCTAGATTGTGACGAATCTAAGTTAAATGATAACGATATTATAAAATCTGTTGATAATGCGGGGTATAAGGCAATTCCTTCTGGTAGGAAGGATGTAAAAAAAGAAGAAAAGGATTATAAACTTCAAAAGCTTATTTTCGCACTTGTTGATATGTTTATAATAATGTATTTTTCAATGGGACATATGATGTGGGGTTGGCCTGCACCACCGGCATTTAATATGCATACTAATCCGATGGGATTTTCGCTTATTCAATTTATTTTAGTTATTCCGGTCGTATACATTTATAAGGATTACTTTATAAATGGTTATAAAAGATTAATTAAAAGAAGCCCTAATATGGATTCTTTAATAGCTCTTGGGGCTAGTGCATCTATTATTTATGGTATTTATTCCTTATTTATGATTTCCTTAGGACATAAGGAATATCATATGTATTTATATTTTGAAGCAGCTGTTATGATTTTAACCCTTGTTTCTTTAGGAAAATATTTAGAGGGCTTGAGTAAAAAGAAGACAACGAAAGCTATTGAGCACTTAATGGATTTAGCTCCTAAAACAGCATTAGTACTTGAAAATGGAAATGAAGTTTTAAAAAATGCTTCTGAACTTAAAGTTGGTGATATAATTATTGCCAAGGCAGGAGATTTAATTGCCTGTGATGGTATTATAATTGAAGGTAGTGCGTCCATTGATGAGGCTAATATTACCGGTGAATCAATGCCTGTATTAAAGGAAAATGGTGCTAAGGTATATTCATCTTGTATAATTAAAAGTGGTTATATTAAGATTAAGGCTTTAAGCGTTGGTGATGATACTTCAATTGCTAATATTATTAAGCTTGTAGATGAAGCATCTAATTCTAAGGCACCTATTTCTAAGCTTGCGGATAAAATATCTGGAGTGTTTGTACCTATAATAATAGTAATAGCTCTTTTAACCTTTGGTATAAATATGCTAATTAGCAAGGATCTTGAACTGAGCTTAAACTTTGCTATTACAGTTTTAGTTATTGCATGTCCTTGTGCTTTAGGTCTTGCAACACCTGTAGCAATTATGGTTGGTACTGGTAAGGGAGCTTCTAATGGACTTTTAATTAAAAATGCCGAAATTCTTGAGGCGGCTCATAATATAAAAACGGTTGTATTTGATAAAACAGGTACCATAACAAATGGCACTCCATTAGTAACTGATTTTGAAAATTATGGAAATGATAAGGTCCTATCGTATTTATATTCACTTGAAAATATGTCAGAGCATCCGCTTGCAAGTGCAATTATTGAATATGCTAAGAAGTATAGCACATTATTAAGTGTTGATTCTTTTAATGCTATTAAAGGAGAAGGACTTGAGGGTGTAATTTTGGGTTATAAATATTATGTAGGAAACCTTAAAATGATGGAGCGTATTGGTGCGTTAGACCATAATATTAAAGATAAATTTAATGATCTTGCCAGTATGGGAAAAACACCTCTTGCAATAGCAGAAGAAAACAAAATAATTGGCTATATTGCCCTTAAGGATGAAATAAAGCCTACATCTAAAATTGCAATTAATGAACTAAAGAAAAATCATATTAAGGTTGTAATGCTTACTGGTGATAATAAAAATACAGCCAAGAAGATTGCATCTGAGGTTGGAGTAAGTGAGGTTTATTCTGAGGTTTTACCTGAGGATAAACTAAGAATTATTAATGAATTGAAAGATAAAAAGCAGGGACTTGTAGCTATGGTTGGTGATGGTGTTAATGATGCACCTGCACTTGCTACTGCTGATCTTGGTATTGCTATTGGAGCTGGTTCTGATATTGCCCTTGAAACAGCTGATATTGTACTATTAAGAAATGATTTAATGGATGTTAATAATGCTATTAAGCTAAGCAAAAGAGTTCTTTTTACAATTAAATTAGGATTATTCTGGGCATTCTTTTATAATCTTGTTTGTGTAGTATTATCAACTGGATTCTTGTATTATCTAACAGATGGTTCATTTAAAATGACACCAATGATTGGTTCACTTGCAATGAGTATTTCAAGTGTATCAGTAGTATTAAGTGCACTTACAATTAACTTCTTTAAGCCATATCGTATTGAAGCTAATTATGAGGAAAATAAAACAGTAAAGGAGGAAAATAAAATGGAAATTAAATTGAATGTTGAAGGAATGATGTGCGGTCATTGCAAGGCTCATGTAGAAGAGGCATGTAAGAGCGTTAAAAACGTTGATGAGGCTATTGCATCTTTAGAAAATAAGGATGTAGTTGTAACATATCATGATTATGTTTCAGTTGATGATTTAAAAGCTGCCATTACTAAAGCAGGCTACGAGGTAAAATAATGAAACAAGTAACTTTAAAGATTGATGGAATGAAATGTGGTATGTGCGAAGCTCATATCAATGATAATGTAAGACATCTTGATGGTATTAAGAAGGTATCTTCATCTCATATTAAAGGAACATGCCAAATTGTTTGCGAGGATAATGTTTCTATTGAAGATATTAAAGGAGCAATTACTAAAGATGGCTACCATGTTCTTGATGAGGAAAGCACTCCTTATGAAAAAAAGGGACTATTTGCAAGAATATTTAAGAAATAGTTAAATTTTAATATTTAAAAGCATATCAATGATTATATTGGTATGCTTTTTTGTATAAAAATATTTTTTAAAAATATTGACAAAATACAAATTAAATTTTATGATTAAGACAATATGTTGAAATTAATTTTATAAAGAGGGTGAGTTTATGAGAAAAATATCTGTTTGCTTTATACTTTCAATATTCTTAATGCTTATTACATCTTGTACAGGTAGTGGCTTTAAAAAATATTTTGAAAAAACAGTTGAAATTAGTATTCAAGAAGATAAAAATTTAATTTATGCTACAGGAACAATTATATCAAATGACGGTCTTATTATTACTGATAAACATGTCGTCGAAAATAAAAATAATATTTTGATAAATTATTATGATAGTCCAGACATTAAATATGAAGCAAATATTATTAATGTTTCATCTAATTATGATTTAGCTTTGATTAAAATCGATAAGAAAACTTCTTTTTTTAACAAAATTGATGAAGAATTTTCTTTGGGGCAAAAGATTTATTCAATTGGTAATGCTAAAGGATATGGTTTATCTTTAGGTGAAGGAATAATTACTAGCGAATATAAAAATGTAATTTATAACAAAGAAGAAATTTTATCAATTCAAACTAATATTGAAATATATGATGGCTGTAGTGGCGGACCAGTTTTTAATAAAAAAGGTAATTTGTTAGGTCTTATGGCGTTTAGACTTAGGGATGATGGTAAATATATTCTAGGAATGAGTTTTATGATTCCTGCGCGTACTATTAATGAATTTGTAAATGAAAGGAAGTGAGTATTATTGGGCGAAGGTTAGTTTTTTAATACATAATAATAAAATGGAGGGGTGAAAATGAAAAAAATATTTTTATTTATTGTGTGTGAAATTTGTTTGTTTGTGTCATTATTATCATTTAATTTTAAGGATAATAATCACAGTAATTATGTTAGAAATATTAATGTATCGGAAAAGTATTCATACGATTACTATAATGAAAAATATGATTTAGAAAATATTACTAGTAATAATGTTGTCTTTGATGAATCATTTACAGCATCTGATTTTAATCTAAAGAATACATCAGATGGAGATATAAGCTTAACCTTGAAGCTTGAAATTGATACGGTTACACAAAATGTAGATTTAACCTATTTAATTTATGAGAACGGAAGCTTAGAATTTAAAGCTAATAATATTTATTATATTAATTATGAAAATGATGAGGTAGTAGTAAGTACAAGCTTTGGTACAACCTTCAAACTGAATGATTTATTAGAATACTTTGGGATTTTAAAGCATTGTGCATCATTTTCAATGGTGTCAGGCATTGATGATATAAATCCATTTGAAAATTATTTTGGACCTGGTGGAGGCGGCGGAGGTGGAATGAGCTCTGCTGTTTCAGGTGCTATTGGAGGAGCCTTAGGTGCAGGATTAATTTACGCAACAGGTACTGGAAGTAGTAGCTCAAATGCCGGAACAATAACAGTTGTACCTAAAAAGCCAAGTATTTCCTCAAACTCAAGTAGTAATTCTAATGTAAATACATGGGGAACATTTGAGGATGCAGGAGATAGTGATTCTAGCTTGAAAAAGCAAATAGAAGATGCATTAAAGGAAAAGGGGGTTGATTTTGATTATATTAAAGAAATACTAAAAGATTTCTTAGCAGTAAATAGTGTTGTGGATTTTTATAAAAATAAGAAAAAGGTATTATGTATTGGAAGGGATGTTCCCTATAGCTACTATGATAGCAATGATATGAGTGGATATCAAAATTATGCGGATAAATATGGCTATTGTAGATTTTTTTCACCAGAATATGATTTAAAACGGAAAGAATATGGTGAAGATTTAATTAAAGCGGCTAATAAGCTATTAATTGTATATTGTTGTAATAATGATTGGGATTTTATATGTGTAACCCATCCATATCCTTATATAAATTCGAGTGGTGATTTGCCGCATGGTGGATATTCCTATAGAATGGAACTATATACAATTAGAGATTATAATTATAATAATATTGATAACAAATATAATTGGAATACTCTACCTAAACCAATATCAGATCCATCAACTAGGGATTATTGGTATGAACCTGCAAGCTTTAGAGTAATGAAGGGAACAAGATAAAATGAAATTAACAGAATTAACACTAGAAAATGCAGAAGCTTATTATAAGGAACATCGAGGTTATGTAGTGTTCGAAAAAAGAGATTTTATTATAAAAAATTTTTCCAAAGAAGAAATACTTAAATGGAATGAAGAATATGTAAAATCAGACATTATAGAATATAAGAAAAATAATGTTAAGTATACTGATATTATAAATGTATGTAATCGAATCTGGGAATTAAGCCTTATTATTAGAAAATATGTTAAGTCAAAGGATATATATATTGAAGAAATTGAATTAATTAAGGATTTATATAATAAGTATGGTTACTTTATGAATTATTTTATGTTTGGTAATGATGATTTAATGGGGATGATTGGTATGTTTGTATATTACTGGGATTTTATAATAGAAAAAAATAATTATACAAACCCTATAAATCCTGGTTTTTATAATAATAAGCGAAAAAGATGTGGGCTTGTTCCCAATCTATTAGATTTAGGATATTATGATATTTTAGATGATTACTTAGAGAATTGTTTTTTACCTATATGTCTTCATTATAATGAAAAAAATCATCTTATGGATGGGGAATTATCTTATTGGTATGAAAATAATGATATATTAGAAGCTCATAATATTACAGATACAATTAAATTATTAAGAGAAGTAAACTATAAGCTACCTGAAAAGCTAGATGAATTTTGGCGTAATCGAGGATTGTAATTTTATAATGAGTTATTGTGAATTAGTTAATAAAATAAAAGCTGAACCTTTAAAATATATTGATGAATATAATTTATTATATTTAAGAAATTATTTAGATGGATATTATTATTTTAAGAAATATAATGGTTTTTTTGACGATTTACTTATATTTGGAGATTATTGCTTCAATTATTTTATACAAAATAAAGTAATGAAAATAGAAAATTCTTTAGCAAAAAAAATAGATTGTCTTGGTTCGAGAAACTGGGAAAGTTACATTCCATTAGTTGAAACTGATCCTGAAAAACAGTTTGATTTTTTCTTTGAGTGCTTTGATGAATTTAAGACCTTAGCTTTAGCAGATTATGATTTTACACCTCTTGTACGAAGATTTGATAAATGTGATAGAGATACATATAAATTGAGTTTAATAAAAATAAAAGAAACAAATATTAAAACTGATTTTTTACAATTTATTACAATATTACGTGGACGAGTTTGTGTATATATTGGTTATTATAATTTAAAATATTTAAAGTATTGTATAAATGGCTTCATTTACGCATCAAAGGAATTAGGAGTAATAGATAATTTTGCAAGTTTTTATGAGCAGAAATTTAATAGTTTTTTCAAAGAAGAAGTATTAAGAAATCAAAATATAAATATTGATAGTGAAATGGATTATACCAAAATAATTCCCCTTTTTGTGACTGATCCTAAAAAACAAATAAAAACATACTTTATGTATTTTGATAAATTTGTTAGTCTATATAATAAGTAAATTAATTTAGCATATTAATTTTTTTAGATTGATATGCTTTTTTTCTTGAATGATAAATAAAAAAGAGTATAATAGCAAAATGTGAGGAAGTGTGTTTTTTTATGAAAACAAAAGATATGACTTCAGGTCATCCTTTTAAAATTTTACTATTTTTTGCTATCCCAATGATTTTATCTGTTACACTTCAACAACTTTATAATCTAGCAGATAATTTTATTGCTGGACATTTTATTACTAATTTGAATAGCTTTGAGGCTGTTGGTATTGTTTATCCCGTAACGGTCGTATTTTTAGATATTGCGGTTGGCTTTGGTGTTGGAGTTGGAGTCGTGGCAGCGAGATTCTTTGGAGCAAAGGATTTTAAGAATGTTAAGAAAACTACCACAACAGGCTTTATTTCAATGCTTGTCCTTGGTGCTGTTACAACCATTGTTGGTTTAGCTATTATGTGGCCTTTATTACGTGGTATGATTGATACATCTAAGGGTGATGGTTGCTTTACTGAAGCATATTCTTATATGATGATTTATATTGCAGGAATTATTTTCTTATTTATGTATAATTTCTCAATGTATGTTTTCCAATCATTTGGTAATTCTAAGACTCCTCTTTATTTTTTAATCTTTTCCACATTGCTTAATGTAGCATTAGACTTTTTATTTGTTATTCCTTGTCATATGTCAAGTGCTGGTCTTGCGCTTGGTACGGTAATATCTGAGGCTATAGCTGCTATATTATCAATTGTTGTATTATTTAAAAGTGTTAATAAGCTTGATTCTGATAAGGAAAAATTATTTGATTCCGGTCTTTTAAAATCTATTGTTTCTTTAGCTACCCCATCTATTTTACAAGGATGCTTTATTTCTATTGGTGGTGTTTTAATTACAACCATTTTGACAAGCTTTGGAGGAAATTCGGTTGCTGGTGGATATAGTGCAGCATATAAGATTTGTTATATTGCTATTAATATTTTTACAGTTGCTTGTAATGCACTCTCTAACTTTGTAAGTCAAAATATAGGAGCTTCTAAGTATGATAGAATAATGAAGGGTTATGTTGCTACAGTAATTATTTGTGCAATTATTTGTGCAGTATCAATGCTTATAATTTTACCATTTAGAGAATTTTGGGTCCGCTTATTTATTTCTGATAAAGCAGAAGGAGATATCGATATTATTGTTTCATCAGGTAAATTGTTTATGCTATGTGTTGTACCATTTTTTGTTTTAATGGTAGCTAAAATCCCTCTTGATGGTATTTTAAAGGGGTCAACTGATATGCTAGGATTTACTCTTGGTACATCTGTTGATTTAGCCCTTAGAGTAATAAGTGCCTTAGTACTAGGGAAAATATTTGGCTATGAGGGTGTATTCTTTGCTTGGCCAATTGGTTGGGCTGTTGGTATGTTAATTTCAATTGGAATGTTCTTTAGTGGTAGATGGAAGCGTAAATGTGGCTATCCTAAAAATTTAAATAAAAGTGTATAATAGTGAACTTAAGGCGAGCAATCGTCTTTTTTTCTTTTTATTATTTAAAAAATCGACAAAAAACTACAAATATGGTATAATCTTATCGTATCATAAATTGGGAGGCTAGATGTATGGAGTACGAAAAGATTTTAAATAATTGTCCAAGTCCAATATTTGTTATTAAACCTATAATAAAAAAAGGTCATTTCAATGATTTTACCTATCAATATGTAAATGAAGCCTTCGCAAGCTTTTTAGGTATTTCAAAAGAAAAACTTATAGGTTCCAATTTCTTATCTTTTTTTGATTATACAGAAAAAATATGGATGGATTTGTTTTCCAAAACCATTAGTGAACATAAGCCCTATTTAGTGCAGTCAGGAAGTACCTTGATTGAAAAAAAATTGTTAATTCAAGCCTTTCCTATTGATAATGATTGTTGTGCATGTATTATTATTAGCTTTGAGTCATTTTCAGGAACTAAGAATCTTAATGAGGAACTTTTTAAAAGAGCTAATTATGATGCTTTAACAGGTTGTGCTAATCGTTATATGCTAGAGGAGAAGATTGCGTCTAATAATGAAGAAACACCTTTAGGAGTTATTTATTTTGATTTAAATGATTTGAAAGGTGTTAATGATAAATATGGTCATGAAGCTGGAGATAACTATATAAGATCATTTGTAAAAACGATTAAAGAATTAGTAGGCGATATGCTTTATCGCATCGGTGGTGATGAGTTTGTTGCGATTTATCCCGGTACTGAGGCAGAATTTTTAATTTTAGTTGATTCACTTAAGGATTTTATGAAAAAAACATGCTTAGCCTCATTTGGTGCTAAATATTATCCTAATGGAGTTAATTTGAAAAACGCTATTTCTGAATGTGACAAGCTAATGTATAAATATAAACAACAATATTTTACTAAAAATAGTATTACAAGATAAGAATAAATATTGGTTCTTTCCAAAGTGAGGTTGATAGATGTCTACTTTAGAATTGAATGAAAAAAATGAAAGATGGTAAAAGCTATCCAAACTAGGGTAGATAATTTACTATCTTTTTTTGATAATGAAAATTTTTTCGTTGAAAAGATTTTAATCATATTTTTTACTCCATTTAGCTAAAATCTTTCTTTTTAATCTATTTTAGAGAAAAATTGGTAAAAAAATATAATTGAATGATAC